>TARA_R110002153_G_scaffold238911_1_pt1 | contig 21546 bp, 38 predicted proteins | sample TARA_R110002153 | Tara Oceans TARA_R110002153 (sample SAMEA4398193) | marine metagenome | biome: Polar Biome; feature: [SRF] surface water layer (ENVO:00010504); material: water (ENVO:00002006), including particulate matter (ENVO:01000060) such as... | depth 5 m | reverse complement strand
TCAGAGACTTCATCTGCTATATATGTAACCCCATCAGACTTGAAGCTGTCACCAACCTCAAGTCCTGATACTAAGGGTACAGAGAAAAACATGTTTTGACGATGACCTGAATAAGTAACACCGTCTATTTCGATATTTATATTAGTCCAAGCCATTGTCTATTCCTTATGCTGATGTAAAGCCTGTAGCTCCAGAACTTTCTAAAGATACTGAATAAGTTACTTCACCATTATATTCCCCTGCATACTCAAGAGAAGTAATAACAAACTTACCCTCGTATGTACCAAAGTCTGGAATAATTACTTGAAAGTTTGGTATATCCGAACCACCAAATGCTGTTCTTAATGTACCTTCAGAAGCCGCGTCTGTGAAAACACCTGACCCTGATATTGAAACGCTTTCAACGCCGCCATCGGCAAGCATTGATCTTACATTTGCGCTATCTTTATTTGTTACATCAACAGTTTCTTGGTTCATGCTAATTGATGTTGAGCGCAAACCTCCTACTGTTGTATATGTATCAGAAGCCGCCGCGCCGCTTGCTGTTGCACCAATTTTTAGTAATAGGGCTGAACCTTTTTGAGCCGCCATGTCTTTTCTCCTTAGTTGTCAAACACTACAGCGCGAAATCTCATAACCCCGTGCCTTGTTATTCCGTCATTCTCCGCCAGCGTTGTTGAAAACTCCTGTCTAACATTCACTAGCGATGCACCTGTAACACTTATAGCAGTATTATGAAGTAAATCATAGACCGATTTCATAATCGTCTTAATTTCACGTCTACCCCTGTATTGTGACCATACATGTATAGTCAGGGTATGTTCTACTGCGTCAAGTGTTTTTGTTCCGTCATTTACAGCGGTTTCTTCACCGATCTGCACATAAGGGTAATTAGTATCCTGTGGTATATCATCATATACTGATATGTTTGCACTCGCCAAACCGTCCACAAAACCATTTAACTTTGTGAATATAGCCTTTTGCAATTCCCAAGAATGTAATGACATTATGTACCCCTTGCTTTTAATCGAGCAAACATAGCTTTAATTTTTTTTCTTTTACTTTCTAAGGCTGGCTGTAAAAAAGGCCTTTCGGTCATTTTACTTGTTCCAAACTCTAAATACTTACTATATTCGGCGCGGCTTTCAATCGAGCATCCCATTTTATCTGCATCAACTTTTAGATATATATTGCTTGCTAAATAACCAGTGTCGGAATTTGGCGTTTTGTTTGCCGCTGAAGCTGTATGAACTCTTTTAGGATTGTATTTTTGATATGTAATACCACTTGACCCATGAGATTGCACTGACTGCTTTGCCTCATTCATGACAATTTGACCGCCCAAAGCTATTACTTTTTGCAATTGCTTTTCATAAATCTTTTCAACTTTATGTGTATTGTTAATTCTTTTGGTGCTGGTTCTTATACTCATGTTGGAACTCCTTCTTCACAGGTAAGTTCCATGTATTTAAACTTATTATCGACATTTATTATGCCTTTAATTGCAAAAGTTCTTGTAGCTCTTATGCCACCCCTAGAATAAGTCTGATGAATTCTGTTTTTTGTTGTGAAATCGCTTCTATATCTAATCCTTATCAGGTGCGTAACAACTTCTCTCTGCTGATTATCTTCACCGAATTCGTTTGTTCTAGCTGTTTTAGGCGTTATTTCAGCAAAAACACTGGCAACTTTTGACCAAATAAGACTAGAACCACCAGCACCATCGGATGATGCTGTGTATTTTTGTATCTCTACTCTGTTCCGCATTGCGCCTATGGACATTAACTAATCCCTGTTTTGTATATTTTTTGATAAGGGGTACTGCCAAATCTCATAATTTTATATGGATTTAGTAAAGTTGGGATAATTGGCGGTAAACTTATTGCCCTGCCTTCATCATCACCTCTATGTTCATACATGAATGACATATACTGCAATATAGCCATTCTAATAGGTTCTGGAACGCTGTTGGGCTTTGTTCCATACCCTGCTACAAAATTTACCTTGATGCCGTTGGCCGCTCTTATATCGCTTGGGAATGTTCCATTATCTCTTAAAACAATTTTACCTACATCACCATGTATATCTACATAGTAGTTTGAAGATGCCCAAGTATGTTCAGTGTTGTCATCTTTAAAATACTTAACATTTGTTACGCTTATTGCTGGCGATGCGGCTAATTCTATTTCAGAAATATTGCTTGTTAATGAAGGGCCAGTTATTGTTCCTTCCCAGTATGGGTCAGGCGTTGTATCTATATATCCATTTAGATACTGTGCATAAGTTGTACTAATAAGCGTTCTGCCAGTGTAATTTTCAGCCCACATTCTTGATGCAGTTATATATGATCTAATTTGACTATCATCAATGTCATCATCTAACCGCAAATGCTCTCTGCCCTCTGTACGGCTGATAGGCTCTATGGTAGGCCCAGTGACTATTTCTAAACCTGACATTTTCCTATCCCTTCAGTCTATTTCTTTGTTTTCTTTGGCTGAACAGTTTTTTTAGTCTCTGTTGGCCCTGCATTACCACCAACCTCATGAGCCATTCCCATGTCTATGAAGCCTTTAAAAATTTCATCTTGCCACTTACCTTGCGAATTATATTCGATACCGCTTTCATAAGTTAATGTTTGTGAACCATCTTCCCTAACAATTCCAATCGCCGATTTTATCATTGTAATTTTCATGCAATTTATTCCTTTGTAAAGTAGGGGGGCGCTAACCCCCCAACAATTATTATGATGTTGAGTGCTTTAGAACACGCATTGCTTCAGCCATAACAACTTCACCACCAACACGGCGACGAGCGATATAGCGCACGTTACCAACTGCGGCTTGTGAGTATGGGTCACGCAATACAGATAATGAAATGCGATCAACAATCATATATCCGCGACGGAAATCACCGAAATATACTGATTTTGCACCAGAAGCCGCATCAGCAACATCAGTACACTCAAGATATGGAGCGCCTAAGATTGTGTTAGGCAAGCCAGATTGACCTGAGAAACCAGTTTGGAAGATGTACTGACCAGCAGTATCTTTCAACTTACGGATAACACCTAGCGTATTACGATTTAGCAAGAATGTAGCATTACGTGCATAATCTGTTTTTAAGCCATGAACCAAATCCATTAGGTTATCTGTAGAAATAGCCGCTGAAGCCGCACCAGTAGCAGTGTGAGCTACTGTATTTCCGTTAGAGATACCTGTTGGTTTGTTTGTGCCATTACCAGCAATGAACGCCGCGCCTTCAGCTTTTGCAAACTGTTCAGCAAATTCAATGTTCATTTCAGCTTCTAGGTCAAAAACGCTATCTTCAAGCAACATTGATGAAATATCCACTAGAGCATACATTTCATGCGTTGGGATAGTGTTCAAAGAAGTTGTGTAACCAGCAGTCTCTGAGCGAGTACCAGTTTCAGCAGTCCATTCAGCCGCAAATGATGCAGTTTTGCTTGGAACTTCAATTTCTTTATTTGAAGTTTGACGAACACGAGCAACAGAACGTACTGGGGAAATCTCTGTGATTACCTTCAATAGTTCTTCAATGTATTCCGCTGGTGCTAAATTACCAGCAGTTGCCGCTGTACCCACTGTAAGAGCTTTAAGCTCTAATGGGTCCATTCCGTTCTCACCTTTACGCATGAAAGTGTCCCATGCTTTTAAGTGAAGGTCTACTTCTTTAACTTCCATCAAATTAGCTGGTCGCTTTAAGAGTGTTTCGATTTCGCTTAACTTAGCGTCAAAGCCTTCAGCATGTTTTTGCTGTTGGACAAGCTTCTGATTAACGTTTTCAAAACGATCAAGATCGCTTTCAATTTTCGCTAACTTTTCTTCAGTAACTGGGTCAGCTGACCCTTTTGCTTCGATTTCAGCAAGACGCTGATCATTGGCTGATTTGAATTCTTCAAATGCCGTTGCCATAGCGTCTACGGCTGTTTTGACTTCTTCTGTCATTTTATTTTCCTCCGTAGGAATTAGGATTTAAGGATGTTTGTAAAGCGGTCTAACGCTTCAAGAACTTTAGGCTGTTCCTCTTTCACAGCATCCCGCTGTTCCAGTGCCTTGGAAACGGCTGATGCCGCCGCCTTTGCCTCATTCCGTGAAAGGTTTCCTACATCCCGTAGAACTTCCTCCCACTCCCGAATGGTGCGTTCTGTGCCTTTAACCTGTTGAACCCTTGCGCGAGGGTTCATTGGGAAAGTGACAGCAGAGATTTCCATCAAATCGACGGATTTCAGATAACGGCGCTTGCCTTTATCATCATATTCAATTCCTTTTGGGTCAACCTTGTAGCCGATAGAAAGCCCATCAAGCGCTCCCATCTTCATTAGTTCATAAACTTCACGTCCACGCTGTGTACCCATTGCCAAGCGACCTTTGACCCTTAAACCACGTTTATCTTCAATGATTTCGTCAAATACGCCAATTGGCTCATCTTGTTTGTGTTGATATAGAAGTTTTACAGCTTTAGCGCCTTTTCTTCCAATTGATTTAGCGAATGCACCTTCAACAACAATATCGTTTCCTAAGTCTTTGTTGCCAAATACAGAGCCATAACCAGAGAAAACGCCTTGTGCTTCTTCTTCCTTATCCATCTTGTATTCAAATGCTACATCTATTTGTTCGCTTTTAATTTCTTGATCTTCAATTTGGTGATCAAGATCGCCATCGACCTGATTTGTCATTTTTTTGCCCTCGTCAAATTGACTAATACAAACTGCAATCCGCTGATCATTGCCCGTATATTCACTTGTTATCTTGTCATCACCAACACAGCGATCAATAAAGCTTTGTCGATCTTCTCCCAAACTAGGTTTTGGTAATGGCATAGAATACTCCAAATTATTGCCTACAATCTAACACATAACATAATACTCGGTCAAAGGCTAGTTGTAGAAGGGCTACAAACTCACCCCAATTAAGTATTAGCAAGCGGCCTACTTGGTAAATCATACCTAGGTATTGGTGTATTTGAGTTTATAGCATTGGTAATTTCAATGATATAATCACTATATGAACCTCTGCCCTCATCAATATTAGTTATCTCATTGAAGTGTTCAAAGTAGTATTGTTTAAATTCTTCAAGTTCTTTTTCAGTTGCCATTTTCTAGCTCCTTGAGTTTTGCGTTAAATGCTTTCGTCAATTCTGGTAAATTCTTTTTTGCCCATTTCAAAGCGGTTGGCGCTGTTTGTATAGAGAATAGGTTTGCAAATGTTTCTGACATAACTCCATATGGTCTTTTCTTCCAGTAATTAACACCATGTCCAAAAGCACCATGATTTTTATAAAATAAACCCTTAGAGAAGCCATCAATGATGTCAGATAAACCCTCCGCACCTTCAAAAGCTAATTCTTGAACAGTGATTTCCTTATCAATCATTGTCATCTCACCAGTATCCCAATCTCTTTTGCGAACCTGTATTGTTTTTGTTTTTGTCACATATAATTGATCTTTGAGCTTATCTAACAAAGCGGCTTTATCAACAAGTTTCATCTTGTTCTTGAAGCCTAGGCTAGCACTATCCTTAATTACCCCATCCCTCAATCCAACAGTAGACCAAAAAGGTTCAGCGCGACTGAAACTTGCTTTATCTTTATGTATAACCGCGTCTATATGGTGTCCATATTCATGAGAAAATGTTTTTCTCTCTAAACCTGTCTGTAAAATTTCTGTATTACTGTAATAAACGCCACGACCATTAAGAACCCGACTAGGCTTTGGCAAATTATCTACAATTCTTGCTGTTTGTGGGGTTAATTGTTCATTTAGAACATCCATCATTTGAAGCTTAGTAACGTCAGACTTTGGTGCAAGAGTAATAATATCAGTTAGGTCAATAATAGGCTTATTATCAGTGCCTACAGGTATAACAGGCTCTGGAATAACAGGCTTTAGTGCAACAGGTGTTGCATCATCAAACAATGCATCCTCATCTGTGAAATAAATAGCCAAACATCTGCAATTTATGTTGTTTCCAGCGCCGCCAGAGCCATCATGTGGGTATGACATTTCAACAGTAGCACCCTTATATGGCACTAAGAACTTCTCATCTATGCCAACTTCCTGACCATTTGCGGCGCTGTGACCTGTCCTAGTCCTAGCATCAGAGACTGAAACCCATCTTTTGCGCTGGGCTGGTAATGCAAGTTCTCTTGTAGCTGTGTCAGTTGCAAATGAAGCCGCGGCATGTGTTTCCGTTCTCGCAATAGTAACAGCCCTAGACCTTCCTATGCTTCCGAATGTGCGTTCCTGTATAAGCTTCCCTATCTTTGATGGCCCTAAACCTTCTTTTTCTCCATCGAATATAGCTTTATTGATAAGTTTACCTGTAGTTTCGGCAATACCAGTTACCTTAGAACCAGCATTCATAAACGTATAATCGAACACTAACTGACTGAACCTGTCAGCTTTACGATTTGTATAAACTCTATCAGCAAATTTTTCGATAACAGTTCTATAGGTGCTTTCAAATACACCCTGTAGCTCACGTTCAAGCGGTATCAGGCTTTGGTAAATCTCACCTGATTGCATGTATTCCTTTGATGCACGTTTGCCTACACGCTTAAAAATAAGCATTAAACGGTTTGTCATAGATCGCTCCGACTGCATTCTTAGACGATTAACCTCTTTGATTTCCTTTGCGATGGAAATTCTTGATCTGCTGGCTTTGATGAATACTGGAAATGTCATAGCTTTTTATACCATTAATAACTTTTTTGGTCTATTTCTATTATTATGTAAATAAATTGTTGACACTATATCACCTATGCTTTAATACTTATTACATCAAATGTTAATCAAAGGACTTACACAATGTTACATACTGAATATAAAACTTACACTTCAATCATCTCTAAACTTGATGAAGCTTTCGCAAAATTCGACGAACAGTTCCGTAAAGAAGAAATCAAATTTTTCCATGACCGCAAGGTAGCTCTTGCAGAATGGACAGCTTCAGATGATGCTAAAGAATTGTATAGAAATAACTATTATGATTATTGCATGACACAATATGCTGTAGCTGGTGGTAAAGGTATGTATGATATTGTTGCTTATGGACATTATAACGATGCTGGAATTACTGAAAAAGCAAACAAGCATGTTGATAGTAAAATTGCTAAACGTAACGCTAGCATTTCTAATAAACTTGTTAAGGCTCAAATCACAAATGTAGATAGTGGTGAAGTTGTATATAGCGATGATGGCTTTAATGGTTACTTTGAAGTTCAAACTGAAGCTGGTCAAAAGCGCGTATCAATAGATACAATCATTGCTGGTGGTTACAATATCCAACGCGCCCATTACCGTACATTGGTTAAAGTTTATAAATAAATCAAAAAAGCCCCCCTCGATAAGAAGGGGGCTAGTCAAACAGGGAGAGAAACCAAATGAAAAAATCACTCGATTATATATATATTACCATAAATACCGTTGCAATTATAGCCTTTATATATGGTTGCTTTTATATACCTCAAATCATTCAATATTTCGGAGACATTTAACATGCCACATAAATTATTAATGAAAAAATTTGTTACTTGGGATGATCTAAATGAACTTAATGCAGATTACCTAAAAGCATCAGAAAAAAAAGATGCTGATGCAATGAGGGATATGGATTTTGTTTATGAAAAAGTTGATGAGGGAAGAATATTAATACTTGATAGACCAAAATAAGATAGGGGGGCAATTAAGCCCCCTTTTTTTATTCAGCGGCTATACTTTTTTCTTTATCAGATTTCATTGGATGACCTTCTGGCAAAAGATCACGATCAAACGCGCCACTTTTGAACCTTCCAGTTCTCACTGCTGATAGAAATGCATTCACACGTCCTAAGCCCCACTGGTCAGGCGATGTTACACTTGGCCTTACACTTTGTGGGTTTGTGCTGTAAGCGCCCACACCACGGGTAAATACAGCCTCTAGCATTCTCTGTGTAACCTTCTTACCCTTTTTATCGCCATGTTTGTCATTATGATCATCAACTTTATTTGCTAAAGCTTTTTTTATCTTTGCAGATACTTCAGCTTTTACTCCATCAATAATCAAATCACTTATCATTTCTGGAAAATCATCAGACTTTGATCTTTCTTTATCTAGTTCAGCAGTTTTTCGTCTTGCCCAGCTCTGGCCTTCATCACCACCCCAGCCTAGCCATGCGATAAGACCAGCGCTTGGCCATCCTTCCTCACCACGTCTAAAACCTTCAGCTTCTTTATCAACCTCATGTCGGCTGAAGAAACTATGCATTCTTCTAACAGTCCTTGGGGAAAGTCTTTCTTTGTTAATTAATTGATTTGCCCTTGCTACACCTACTGGGGTCATTCCACGTCCATATTCTTTTCTTAAATCCAGCGCTCTTTTTCCATTTCTGCCCATTGCTGAAGTTGGAACAGTATCAACATCACTTTCAGCCTTGCTTTCAGCGTCCTTTAAATCTTCACCTGTAGCGTCTTCATACTGTGAATGGGTGTTACAAGGCATATAAATGGTTTGACCGTCTTCTGTGTGACTGTGTGAGCCTACACAACCGATTTTACCAGCTCTTTCTACAGCTTCAGCTTCAGTTGTGAAAACATCTTTGCGTACTTCTGATTTTGTACCATAAGCTTGCTTTGCCGCTTCTTCAGGTTCTAGTCCCTCATCTTCAGCAACTTCAACGCCACCCAATGGAAATAGATTTGCGGCAATAAACACTTCATCACCACCACTGATAGGCTCTAAACCAATTCTGTCACGCGCTTCATTTCGACTAATAATTCCTTCACGTACTGCCGCAACAACATTTTCATATATACGTTTGCGGCGCTCTGTCATAGCTGGAATTGCGTCTACATCATATTCAATTCGAATACTGTCTCCAAAGCTAGGGGCTAACCACTCATTGAGGTCACTTTCAACACGTTTAGCTAAAGGTATAATTGTTTCTTCATACAGAGCCAGCCTTGCTTCCTGAACATTTGCATATGTTTGGCTGTCTGGAATACCTATAAGCTGTGAAGGAACACCGAAACAAAGAGCAATATCTTTAGCCGCTGTATTCCTTTGCTGTAAAAAGTCCATATCCTTTGGTGACATGCCCATTTCTTTCCAATCAAAATCACCTTCAAGCAACATTGGACGCCCTGCATTTTTCTGCCCTGAAAATCTCTGACCTAAATCATCACTTACTTGTTTGCGTTGGCTGTCTGTTAATTCAATACGTGCGCCTAATTCATCCTTTGGCTTAAATACAATAGCGCCTGATGGTCTAGCACCATTTGTCAACAATCCAACATTGTGAGTTGCAATCATATTATGAACATCCAAATCCACAGCCGCCGCCATTAATGGTGATAAGCCAAGATAATCATCTAATGGATTCCACATTTTGAAATGCTTTACTTCTGACTGTCCTGTCATTGGGTCAGCTTCATAATTTCCAACAGTTTGATTATTAATCTTATATTTATATGATTTTGGCACAGCGGTTTCACTTGGCACTATCTCAACTCGATCAGGGCGCAATAAATATAACTCACTGGGCATTTGATTAACTGAGCTGGCCAGCGCATATGAGTTTCCAGAAAGTAATAAATAAGAATACAAGCTTTGGAAATATTCAACACCAGCTTGAGTAGGGTTTGGCCTTGATAGTAAAGTAACTAAAGGATGTTGCTCAAGCTCCATATCACCCTGATAAACTTTAAAAGGTATTGAAGCCGCGCCATTTGCTATTTCATTTACACATCTAAACACTATAGCATTTTGTTGATAACCTTCTCTGGCATATGCCTTAAAGTTATCCCTTCTAGTGTATGTAAATCCACCTGTGCCAGATAAATAAACCTTTGGGGCTTCCTTTGTTTGCAGTGTCTGCCCAAAAACTGCATTTCTTAAATTATTAAACATGCCCATTATGTTATTCTCCAAACTGCATTTCCCGTCGATAGGGATAATTCCGTGACTGCCCAAACCAAAGCATCCAACCTATCTGGGCTTACATTACCATGTCCGTTATAAAAAATCATCTGTTCTTCTAGTTCTGGGAATTTTCCAGCGTGAAAAACCTTATTTCTTTCATACAGCGCCGCGATAGGTTCTGCCCTCAACATTTTGCCCCGTGTTGCACGTACCGCCCGATACGATACACTTCTATCACTATCTCTTATCAACTTTTCCACCAAATCACCACCATTATTAACTTCAGCAATAATCCTATCTGCTTGATATTCGTGATATTTTGATATTGCACGTCTTATCCATTGTTCAGGTGAACCGCGCAAAGATGCATCTTCTAATATATAATACTGTTGATGATGTGAACACTTACCAGCTACAATAATGCCTGTTTCGTCTGAATTCTTTCCACCAGTTACGGCTGGATCAATAGCTACGACAATTCTTGATAAATCAGGTAATTCTTCTTTTTTAACTCTTGTAGCTTGTATTAAATCACCTGACCAAAGAGCGCCTTCAACTTCTGTAAGGTAATCACCAAGCCAAACATGATTGTATTTTTTAATGTTTTGGCCTCTAATTCTTTCAGCCATTTCTTTTACTGCTGGTGGGCAGTGTGGATTTTCTTTGTAATTAACATGAACAAGAACAGAATTTTCATTGTCTTTGAATATTTCTTCCACAGGGTCATCAGGTTTGTATGGATTCCATGTGAACCACATTTCTGAGCCAAGCTTTCTTAATGTTGGGTCAAGCAACTCAAGTGAACGACTAGATAAAGACTGTGCTTCCTCACACCAAGCAATATCAAAGCCTTCTAAAGACTTAACACTATCGGCGGTGTGATCTTGCATACCTTGGAAAATAACAACACCAGAGCCAAATTTACAATTGATCCTATTAACCTGTATTTCAAAGTATTGATCAACACCTAGCTCTGCAATCTTATCGACCAGTAACTGTCTTGCTGAGAATTCCAGTGATTTCTGAACCTCACGAATACATATAACCTTTGTATCTGCATCAGCTAATAATCTAAATACAACCTTTTCAGCGAATAAATGTGATTTTCCTGATGCTCTACCACCTTTAGCACCCCTATATCTGGGATGACCCCTTGTGCCTTTGAATAAGGAGCGTGACCAGTGAGGCCATTGAAAGCTTAAACTTTGATCTTTATTCTGCTGTTGGTGGGTCAAGGAAAGTACATTCTATTTTACCAAACAAAGAACCACCATTTTCGCCTGTGATCTCTGTTTTATCTTTCTGTCCTAAATACTGCTTACCAAGCCAAACTTGCATAGTGGCATTACCACTTTCAGCTAATGACCATTGAGCGCGTCTAAGACTTGTTTTACCTATATTAAATTCTTTTTTATGGAAGTCCCGAAAATTAGCATATCCATGTTCTTTCAATCTAGTGTCTAAAGTTGTTGAACCCATATCAAGTACAGAACAACATTCATCAACTGTGCAAAACATGTTGATAAGCTCTTTCAACTGGTTTAATTCAAAGTCATTAAGGTTTTTACGAGGCCCTTTAGGACCTGTTTTACCCTTTTCTTCTGTTGCTTTTATGTCTTCTGACATTTTATAAGTCCTATTGTTTACAATTGCATTATACACTTAATTGTCGGGTTTTCCAGATATATCAATATTAGCTACTTTTTCACGCAAATTTGAAGATGAAAAATTGTGTTTCCTAGAATTAAAATAGGTTTCTATATCCATACGGCTACCTGTAAAGTTTTTGTATCTGTATTCCTCGCCAATAACTCTAATATCTACCCTGTATAGCTGTATTATATCAATAAGCTCTAGTTCCGTTTGATATGGTATTACTTTATCAACATATCTTATTGCATCAACTTGTGAAAACCTTTCAACAATGCTTTGAATGGGTTTGTTTTTATCATTATGTTCAAGTGATGGGTCAACATGAATGGCGGCTATAAGGTAATCACAAACTGTTCTGGCCTCCTGTAGCATCAACACATGACCACTATGAAGTAAATCAAATGCCGATGCTGTGATACCAATTTTCATGCTATTTTTGTTTGTGGTGGAAAATACTTTTCGAAATCAACATCAAGAACCGCGCCCTGTTTTATTAAATGCTGTCTACCACGGCTTGTAGGGTCAAGATAGTTATCAGGAATAGCTTCACCTTCTTTTATTCTCCTAATCATAATTCTATCGGTATATGATAATGGACTATCCTGATATTCCTTAACAGGTAATGATTTGGTTTGCTCATCCAATACACGTTCCCTATGTTCTTTTATGCCCTTTATAAATGCATTAATTGTTGGCCAGCGCCTTGAAGTATAGTTTTTACGCACATGCTGGGCTGTTCTTTCCAATAGAAGCTTGCACATACCATCATTTACACTGGGAATTTCAGAATTTATATCTTCCACCATTAAGATCATTTCTTCACGGCTGGCGCTTTCATTGAAATGAGCTGGCGCTTCATAACGCTTTAGAGTTTCAAACAACCAATGTGAAATCATTCTTTTTCTTTCTTCATAATTCATCATTGTTTTGTCACTCCTAAAACGCCGCCTTTAAATAAGCTATCTAAATAATCCGCTGATGATGTTGGTGCTATTTCTTCCAACTCATCATCCCATCTGCCCTGAGTAAGCCAAGTTGCAGGATGTGGTATATATTTCTTTTCTTTCTTTACTACACTATCTGCAAAAGGCTTAACAGCTTCAAGTATCTTATCAACACCTACTTCCTGTGATGCTTTAGAAAAAGCTTTCTGTGCATTTGCCTTACCAATTTTTCTTGGATAATCATCCCAAAACTTTTTAAAACCAATTTCACATGATCTTAATACTGGTTTACTTACTAGGTTATTACTTACTAGGTTATTGGTATGCAGATTTTGCACACCTACCCCTGCAATATTTTCACCCCCACCCTGCAAATTTTGCACCCCCCCTTGTGCCATGTCTTCAGATAGATACAGTATGTAGTTGTTAGAGGTTTGTTGACCATCTGGCCTATATGACTTTTTTATTTCAACCAATTGCATTGAAACCAGTACGTCAATCTGTGACCTTACTGATCTTTGAGACATTTCTGATAATTTTGACAATCTTTTGATACTTGGAAAACAACGCCCAGTTTCTCCATTATAGTGATCTGCCAGCCAATAAAGGACAATTTTTGTTGTTGCCCTTAAACCTTTGGTTTGCATTGCTCTTGCTGTCATTAAGTGTGACATAATTATGTTCCTTTCCCTTCACATATACTACATCTAGTATAATGCACTTGTTTTAGTGTCTATTATGTGCAAGAAAGTAAATAGTGTTTACATTACTTCCCAGTGTTTAGACACTTTCATTTGATATTAAGGGCCAGTTTTACCGCTGGCTCTTTTTCGTTTCTGACAGATAATCAATAAAAGCGCAACAGAAATATTGACTACTTGGTCGAGTGCCGTTAGAGTGCCTTTATCAAATGGAGAAAAAACATGATAAAACCACCTTTGGCTTTCGTGCGACAGCACATTTTTAATAAAATAGCAGACTATTCATTAAATTTAGTGATCAAATCAGAAACTGATCCAAATTTTACACAACAGATGTATAATACCCAGCAATTTCCAGCATCAGCATTAAGGCTGGTTGGCGAATACTTGGATGATGCACAAAATGAATGGGAAAGAATACAAAAGGAGAATTCTGATGAGCGATAAATTTATCAAAGCAATGGATGCAGTATCATCATTAAATGAAACACATGGCGTTAAACAGAAAGGTGGTAAGCAATATACTGAAGTTGCAAAGCGTGTTGAAGCTTTTCGTCGTGAATTCGGTGGTGATCTGGGCATTGAGACTAACATCATACTAAATGATGGTAATGCTGTGATCATCAAAGCTGAAATAAGAACAGCAGATGGATTTATAGTTGGCTCTGGGCTTGCTGAAGAAATTCGCGGATCATCATACATAACCAAAACATCAGCAGTTGAGGTATGTGAAACATCTGCAATTGGTCGCGCTCTGGCTTCACTTGGTTTGCATGGCGGTCAATATGCATCAGCTAATGAAATAGTGGGTGTAGACAGGAAAAAGGCGGCCATTGATAGCAATGAAAAGCCCTTCACTGTAGCGAATGTAGATCAAAAATGTGAGGCTTGGGTTCAATTTTACCAAGACTGTAGCTCACAAAAGTTTGCAGACAATGAGGATAAGTTCATGCGCTTCCTCAATCACAACAAAGACATTGCTGAATGGCAATATGAAGAAATGCATGAGGCCCATCAAAAAAGAAAGACTGAATTAATGGTGGGAAAGTAATAACCAAATACGGCTTAGAAGTCCGATCTGTCACCCTTAAAAGGAACAGGTCGGGCGATCTGGGAGAATATTTAAAAAAACTAGAAGGAATATTGAATGCTTAAATTATCCATAATTGGAAATCTTATAAAAGATGCTGAAAATTCTGAAGTTGGTGCTACAAATGTTACCAAATTCACAGTCGCTGTTAATAATAGGAGAAAAAAAGATGAAAGCCCTGTATTTATAGGATGCAGTCTCTGGGGAAAAAGAGGTAATGGTCTATTACCATACCTAAGAAAAGGTACAAAAGTTTATATTGATGGTGAATTAAATATCCGTTTAAGCCAAGGCAAAACATACCATGATTTAAACGTTTCTGAATGTGAACTTGTAGGCGGAAGGCCAGCGCAAAATAATAATAATTATCAAGCGCCTAATACATCTAATCAAAATGATCTTAATGATGATGAAATTCCATTTTAGAAAGGTAATGAATATGTTTCAATTTGAAAAATTAGCTTCAGCAAAGCCAGCTACAAAAATTTCCAACAATAGTTTTGCTAAAATTTACACTGGTGAAAATGGTGCAATAAATCCACAGCTATCATGCACAATTAATTTAGAAACAGCAAAAGCGGCAAGAATGGCTGTTGGTGATAGGGTTACATTACATCTTGCTAAAGATCAGAAAGGCGATGAGTGGTTGCTTGTAGAAACTGATCCAAAAGGTGCAAAACTAACCAGCAATGCAAAAAGACGCGCTGGTGAAGATAGGTCGGGGCAATATTACAGAGTTACAGTTAAAGTTGGTACAAATGAATGGATTGATGAACGTTTTAGTGCAGACGATCAAACAAGGTGGGAAGATAAAGATGTTCAAACTAAAATTGGTAGCATTGCATTTCCACTTTCAGAGCCTAAGAAAGTTTGGTTTTGAAAAAAGCCAAGCCAAATATACAAGTGATAAAAGGGCAAGGCCACCTCTTGCCCGTCACAGCCTATGATGCAGAAGAAATAGAATTTATGTCAGATGGGTCTTTATTTACCCTAAAGCCAGAAAAGAAAAGATCGCCGCCACAACACAAGCTATACTGGCAAATACTAAATAAAGCAGTACAGGTTACAAATAAGTGGGCAACAAGCGAACATCTTCATAATGACCTAAAGATGTTATGTGGCCATTATAAGGCAACACTAAACGCATTTACAGGTGATGTTTATTATACCGCTGATAGCACTGCATATGAAAAAATGACCCAAGACGAATTCAATAAATATTTTGAAACAGCTTTAGAAAAACTTTCAACAGCTTTAGAATTCGACCCAATGGAATTGTTAGAGAACTAATGAAATGTCCGTTATAGAAACAACAATTGTCAGAGAAGCAAAGTTAGAAGACGTTAAATATGTTATTAGTCTGAGCAAAAAAGAAAGCCTTAGTTTAGGGTTCATTCCTAAAATGGCTTATGAAGCGGCTATCACTGGGATTAAAACGGGTAAAAGATGGTCTCCTGTATGCAATGACAAATTATTCATATGTACTGTAAATGATGATCTTGTTGGTTTTTGTTTGGCCAGTTTCGGCAAAAGAAACGCAATATACAGAAAAGGAAAGATAGCACAAATATGCCTTCAGGAAGATGCCAGAAAGCTTGAGAGAGGTAAAATGTTATTAAATAGTGTTGTGAAATGGGGATTATCTATTGGCACAATGTCATTTGATGCTGGTTGTGCTGATGATTTGGAAAGTAATTTTTTCTGGCAATCTATGGGATGGGAAATAGCTGGCACACGAATGGGAATAGGACACAAAAATACTTGGGTTCAAACCAGCAAAAGAAAAATAAACATCTATAATTATGACCCCAACTGGCTAGTCGGTCTAATTACAAATCAAAATGAAAGGTACACAAAATGACTTTTTACACATTTCTAGTTTTAACATATGTCGTAGCTGGTGTAGAAATTGAGAAGAAAACACTGTATAGTAATGAATACGAGTGTGGAAACGCATTACCAGCCGCATATAAACCATATGAAGATATGGATAGTATGGCGCAATGCATTATGACAGATAAAGTTTCTGGTCTTAGTGTTAAACCTAAAGCACGTCCAAAAGGGCTTAAATTATAATAATGACAAATCTTACTGGTAAAGCATCTATTGGACTAAAAAAACCAAAGGCAAAAAAAGATGAAAAATTCCTTAAAGAAATTAGACAAAAAAGATGCTGTATCTGTAAAAAATACGGTGAAGTCCAAAGAAGCCCCACAACAGCGCACCATCCGATCCATGATAGGTTCAGTGGTGCGAAACGTCCAGACAGCACTGCTATCCCTTTATGTGAAGATCACCACCAAGGTTTATGGGGCAATGACAAAACTAAAATCGCTATTCACAAAGAACCGATAAAGTGGCGTGAAATGTATGGTGCTGATTATTCTTATTGCACATTAAAATAGTTGGCAATTAACGTTAAATTTGTTTCTTGCCAGCCAGAAACCTCATAAACAGTATCACAATATTGAGCGATGCTATAATCATTTCCATAATTTGATATACTATCACCAAAGAATATTAACTCTTGATCAAAGAAATTTTCTAAAATCTGGCTTTTATCTTTACCAATTGGATAAATATCAACTCCAGTTTCACCAGAAATAACACAATCAATTTCTGGAAAGTTTGATTTTACTTTTTGTACTATTGCTAATCTTTCTTCACTATAATTATCCCAATCACTATAAATCTTGCGATCTCTTAATGATGATTGTTGACCGCTAACGCTAAAATTAAACATGCCATTTCTAAAATCAAAGTGTTTCCCGTTTTTATTTGGATAACCTGAGATTGCTAAGAAATTTGCAAGTATAGCTATTAAATATGGTGATGGTGTCCATGTGTTCTTTGATATTAACTTATCTTCAATCCAATGCTCATTACCAGAACAAGAAAAAATACCATCTATATTATTGCATATTTCATCACCTAATTGCCACTTTATTTGATTGTAGCCAGCACCAGAAACAACATAGCAATAATTATCAAAACAAAAATGCTTAAAAACTTCAGCAAATGATGGGTCAATTTTTGACCTACTATCGGTCAAAGTTCCAACCATATCAAAAATAAATCTTGGTATCATAATATATTTGTCTCTGGCCTTCCATCATCCCACTGTATTCTGACTTGTGTATGTGGTTCAACATCAACATCACAATATCTTTTAAAGCAAGTTAAATGCCAAACAGAAGCATCATCATCCCATACAATTTTATTACATCCATCCAATATTGATTTTGCTAAATTGTCTAAATCGTAGGTCGGAGGAATTATGCTACCAGCCTGACAAGCTATTACTTTTGCTTTTGAATATGATTTGGGAATTTTAAAATGATGAGACATAATTACGCTTACCCTCTTATCTGTTGGCCTTAATCTAGCCTTGAGCATTGCCACCCACGCCGCTTGACCTACAGACTTTTCATAATCTTTTGTTTTGGAAGCTGTGTAAACATGACCTGACTTAGTAAATCTTGGTCTAGCCTTGCCAACTGGTGCGCCCATCACCTTAAATTCTAGTGTTTTTAACATTTCCCTGCTCCTTTTTTTAATTATTTGTAAATTAACTGTTTACATTTGTAATCATAAGCTTTACAGATTGTTTATCAAATGAGGGTTCACCTCGCAACCATAGGGAATATAAATTATGAAAATCACAGTAGAACATGCAATTCGTAACCGCCAAACTGGCGATATTGAAGAATTTACACCAGTTGCTGTAGTTAAAATTCCAGTGGAATTATCTGATTATGATAAAACTAATGATGCTCTTGAGTATGCATACCGCTGGACAAATAACATTGAGGGTTCTTGGTCTATCGGGCTTTCAATGCTTACAGCTAGAGATGGTGGCTTAATCATAAATGGTGATTTTAATAAAGATGTTGCCGCATTAGAACATAGGGAAGATGGTTTAGGTCTTCGATCTACAATGGCGTTTGACAGGTTTATCATTGATCGTCATGCAGAAGATGGTTCAGTAGTTCCTGAATATACACGAACTTTTGAATGTGCATTTGTTGGCTTCAAAGAAATTGATTAATTTAACTGGGGCGAAAGCCCCATCAACTCGCGCTAGGAGGCGCATTGATATGAACGCAACTTGGGAAAAAGCTTATGATGAAGCAATTGATTTATGTCATGAGTTTCCTGAAATGGAGCTTACGTCAGCCCTGAAACAATTTGCCTCAAATCATGGCATTGAGGAAGGTGATGATCTCGCCAAATTCGTGAAATGGGGCTGGGATAAAATGTTGCAAATGTATGCTGACTATGAGCGCAAATAAATTAAACGGGGCATTTGTCCCACAACACTAGCGCTAGGAGGCGCATTCGAATGAAACTGTATACTAATGGAATGGGAAGCTGGGTAGGAACACAAGCTGAAGCTAAGAAAGGTTTTGGCATTAATACCCCAACTGAAGTCCCAACTGACAAGGCGGCTTTGTTAGATTTCTTGAATGAAAAGAAAGTTGGTGGTGCAACTTCAACCACCGATAAGCTCAATGAGCATATACGTGCGGCTGTAACATCGCCTGACACGTCCACAGAATACCCCAGAAAGCCGTTTACATCGGCTGATGCGCCATTAGGTGATTTGAAGTCTAGGGTGTACCCACACGGCAAGCCTCATCAATTCACGACTATTCGGGAATGTGCTGAGAATGCCAGCCTGACAGATTTGCATCATGCACTTCATATCTATTTAGATCGCATGGATGCTCTTATTCAGGCTGACAAATCATGAGCGCTTACGAGTGCAATGAATGCAAAGATACGGGTGTGGTTTCGTACCCGTATCAGCATTGCCACATGGATGATGAAGTCACAATGCATGAAAAATGCCGATGCAATACAAACCCACCTGATAAAGAGTTTTGGGAAGCTCAAGGCGTTTGTGACAATCTATCAACAGATGGAACGCCACAGCAGTTTTATGATTATGTAAATACCCTGCATCCTAAAGTAAAAAAATCAATGTTAGCTATGTATAGTATTAAGTTGTAAACAATTAGTTGACAGTCCTGTATTTTGCTGTATGATCTACATTATCAAATTGAAAAGGATTATTAAAATGTCATACCACGAAAACGATTATCAAGACAAATGGGATAACCCAAGATATGTAGCCGCTGTTGAAGCTAGTATCAGAGCTAATGCTATTAAAGGTCGCACTAAAAAGTTTTTTGCTAATGATGAACGCGCACAGGAAATTACAGAATTTCTAGCTGGTGCAAAATATGATAAACCAGATAGCTTTCTTGGTAAAATGGAAACAGCTTTAAATGATTATGGTTCTTTAACTGAGAAACAGCGTGATGCAGTTGTGAAAATAATTGATAAAAGGGCGGCTCAACTTGCTGAACGCAAAGGGGCTGATGTTAATTGTGTTCATGTTGGTGTTGTTGGCGAGCGTCAATCTTTTGATCTGACAGTACAGCACGTTGTTGAATTTGATGGGTTTTACGGCACAACATATGTCAATATCTGCCGTGATGAGAATAATAATATTGTTATCTACAAAGGCACAAACTGCTGGGGTAGCAAGGGTACTTTGATCAACTGCATGGCAAAGATCAAAGAACATGGCGAGCGCGATGGTATTAAGCAAACCACAATACAGCGCCCAACTAAAGTATCTGTATTAAATGATGATAGATACGAACCACTAAATGATGGTGTTAGTATTATACGAAACATCAATGTTTAATCAAACGGGGCGAAAGCCCCATCAATCAAATGAAAGGTTATAAAATGCAATTTAAAACGGAAAATGAATTTATAAACTTCTTAGATGGTGCAAAGCACAATATGAGAAAAGATGATTTGGCCACTAGGTTCTTGTACCACTACAGGACAGAACCTGAAGTCTATCAAATGTTTGAACAATTCACGCTACAGTTAATATCAAAGCGTCCAGATCGCGGTTCACATTGGATGATAGGCAACAGAATGCGCTGGGAAAGTACAATCAATTCATCAACAGAACGCTATAAGATAACCAATGACTTTCTTGGCCTTTATGCGCGATTGTTTATGTCACGTCATCCCCAGCATAATGAATATTTTCAAGTAAAAGAAATGAAAAGGATTATTGGATTATGATACAAAGCAAATGGAAAAAATTGCTTTACATGCAAAAGGCTGAACGTATTGGCCTGATAATGGAACAAATTGTTCAGGGATATACTATGGCTGAAGCGGCTAGAGTATTGGGTATGCATCGTCAGCAATTGTATCACTTCTGCAAAGAAAATGATTTAAAATTCATCAAGCCAATAAAAGAGGCAACAAAGTGAAAGAGTTGCCTTTAGAATTAAAAGATATTCATAACCATTTAGTGGATACCTTAAATAAAAAATACACTCAATGGACAAATAAAGACAGTCCGTTGAGTGCAAAAAAACAATACTTTGAAGCAAAAAAACAGCTTGCAGAGTGGAAAAAAATACAAACAGGAAAGGGATATAGATTATGAATATTTCATTAAACAATGTTGAAATTACTCTTGATAGCTTTATCAGAGCGCATGGAAGAAAGCCAACTGAAGCTGAAGCTTCTGCATTAATGCGTTTAAAGGCAAAACAAGAAAAAAGATTTGGTGGAAAGGAAACTTATTCTAAATTTGATAGGGGTCGAATTTCACAAGAAAAAGCAATTTCCGCCAACAAAAGAAAACAAAAAGAATTGGATTATATTGTAGTTAATAAGCAAACCATAACTATAAACAGGTTATTGGTTATGAATTTGAATAATATACAAATTGCATATGCGCTTCACTTATCACTCCCAACAGTAGAAAGAGTTGTTGATAAGTATGATTTGCCAAGAGATAAATTAATATTAAAATAAAAAAATCGTGTGGGGCGCGATGAATTTAAATGTAGCGCATTTGGTAACACATCTGTCTAAGTTCTTTTGCCCGAATTAGATTTACGCCCCACCAAAGCTAATTATCTGCATAATGTTCTGGACGCAAGCCCGCCATTGCTGTCAACCTATTTAATTCTTCTTGGCCTTTCGGGGTCAATTTAGGTTGATAATTTTCATTTTTTAAAAAAGAATTGTCATACAAGTCTTGCAATATGTGATCGTATGGTGTTCGACCACATACAAAAGCAATTAACCCCCCCAATCTAGTAATTTGACCTTGAGATAGTTTTCCACGATGAGCAATTTTGGTAATCATTTTTATCTTAGCCACTCATAAATTTTATAAGTTTCTTTTATCCTGT
>TARA_R110002153_G_scaffold4167_3_pt1 | contig 21552 bp, 15 predicted proteins | sample TARA_R110002153 | Tara Oceans TARA_R110002153 (sample SAMEA4398193) | marine metagenome | biome: Polar Biome; feature: [SRF] surface water layer (ENVO:00010504); material: water (ENVO:00002006), including particulate matter (ENVO:01000060) such as... | depth 5 m | reverse complement strand
AGTTAATATGATTGGGTATTGCATGGGTGATAAGGCTTGGAAACAACGGGAACGTGATGTTGCTAAATTTTTTGGGGGGGAGCGTACCCCTTTATCTGGCGGTAACGGTAAAATCACTAGGGCTGACGTTATACATGATGACTTGTTTATAGAGTGTAAGTTGCGTGTAAAGCATAGCGCAGTCACTTTATGGGATGACACTGCCAAGATAGCTAAGACTGAAGGTAAAGTGCCTGTTGTGGCTTTGTGCGAAAAGAACAGGGCTGGTTTCTGGGTAATGGTACACTCAAGCGACTTGGACAAATTAAAAAATGACTGATGTATTAGAACGGGCTGTTGAAATAGCCAAAGAATTAGAACGTAGGAAAGCTACAAACCGTATGGCTGAATATACGCCATATGAGTATCAAGTTAAATTTCACAACACTACTGCACAACAAAGATTGCTTATGGCGGGTAACCGTATTGGCAAGTCTTTCTGCGGTGCAATGGAAATGGCGTACCATTTGACGGGTTTGTACCCTGATTGGTGGGAAGGCAAAAAATTTGTTCGCCCTATTCGGGCGTGGGCAGGTGGCGCATCTAACGAAACTACCCGCGACATTTGCCAAAAAGAATTAGTTGGGCAACCAGATGACCCTACAGCTAGGGGTACAGGTTCTATTCCTTTAAATTTAATTGGGGAAACGGTACGAAAAGCTGGTGTGCCTAATGCAATGAACAGTCTTGTTATTAAACACGTTACTGGTGGATGGTCACGCCTTGCGTTTAAAGCCTACGAAATGGGTAAAGAAAAATGGATGGGTGAAACTGTTGATGTGGTCTGGCTAGACGAAGAACCGCCTTCATCTATTTATACGCAGTCATTGACCCGTACAGCAGACAAAGGGGGAATTGTTTACATGACATTTACCCCAGAAAGCGGAATGACTGAAACCGTTGCGCAGTTTGTAAACAATTTACGCAAAGGACAAGCACTTATACAAGCAGGGTGGGATGATGCCCCTCACATGACAAAAGTTGTGCGTGAGCAAATTCTTTCTGCGTTACCGCCCCATGAGCGTAAAATGCGTGAACGCGGTATTCCTCAATTGGGGTCTGGTCTTGTATTTCCTATTGCAGAAGAAAATATTGTTTGCGAACCGTTTGAGATACCTAGCTACTGGCCTAGAATAGTTGGTCTTGATTTTGGCTGGAACCACCCAACAGCGGCAACTTGGGCGGCATGGGACAGAGACACAGATACAGCTTACATTTATGACAGCTATGCAATGTCACAAGAAAGTGTGCCTATTCACGCTTCAGCAATTAAAGCTAGAGGCAATTGGATACCGTGCATTTGGCCTATGGATGGAAGGCAAGCGGATAAAGGTTCTGGAAAATCCCTAACGGAACAATATAGGGTTGAAGGTGTTAACATGACTAAAGAGCATTTTAGCAATCCACCCCCTCAAGGAGCCAAAGAACATACTGGTGGAAACAGTGTGGAAGCTGGTGTTCAAGATATGCTTACAAGGTTTCAAACGAATAGATTGAAAATCTTTGCAAACCAGAGTAAACTTTTAGAGGAAATGAGAATGTATCATAGAAAGGACGGAAAAATTGTTCCTATAAACGATGATGTAATATCTGCTATGCGTTACGGCATATTGTCTTTACGCAAAGCTAGGGTCAAGAATTACCAACCAACACAGATACTTTCTGATAGTGAGTTTAATGTGTTTTAACCAAAGGAGAATAATATGGGCGGCATAGCCAGAGCAATTAGCAAGGTGTTTAGCGGTGGGCCAAAAACCGCACCTACACCTGTTACAGCAGAACCTACAGTAACAAGTGCTAAGAAAACAACTGACGCAGTAATTAGTGGAAAAGGCAAAAGTAGTTACGGTTCTGGAACTATTATGGGTTCAGCAAGCGGTGATGAAAGCGAAGCAAACGTAGGCAAAACAGTTCTTGGTGGCGGTAGCGTCAAAAAGAAAAAGAAAACTGTAGTTGCGCCAACGGAAGCACCAGTTGCATGATTGCTACTGTAACTGAAAACTCTTTTAAAAAAGAAGCGTATGAGTGGTTAGCCCCCCGTGCGCATATGGCAGAGTATGACGAAAATTTCAGTTACATTGCTTTTGTAGAAGACGGGAACATTTTAGGTGTTCTTTTGTTTTCAGACTATGACGGGCATAACATATTTGTCCATTTAGCTTTAGATGACCCTCGTTGTTGTCAAAGGCGTTATATAAAATTAATGTTTGACTATGCTTTTAACCAAGCAAAGGTAAGCAGAATGACCGCAATGTGTTTGAACGGTTATGAAAGAAATGAAAAACTACTTAGCCGTACTGGGTTTGTAAAAGAGGGTGTGGTCAGAAAATTTTTTAGGACAGGCAGTGGTGTAAAAGATGCCGCCCTATATGGAATGTTAAAGGAGGAATGTCGATGGGTATGAAATCACAACCACAAATGCCACCACCAGTAGTTGACCCAGAAATTACTAATAAGACTGCGGAAAAAGAAGCGGCTTTAGAAAAAGAAAAAGCACGGATGCTAAGTGGCAAATCTAAAGGCATGGCAGGTACTATTTTAACTTCTGGACTAGGCGTTACTGAAGAAGCCAATACTGGCAAAACAATGCTAGGTGGGACAAAAGTATAATGGCTGAATTTGCATATGTAAAAAAACGTCTTGCGGCTATGTCTGGGGAACGTGGAACTTGGGAAGACCATTGGCAAGAAATTCTTGATTACGTTATGCCGCGAAAAGCTGATATTACTTTTGTCAGGTCTAAGGGTGAAAAACGTACTGAAGTTCTTTATGACAGTACCGCTATTACAGCTAATACTTTGCTGGCGGCTAGTTTGCAGGGAACATTAACGTCCCCTTCTTTGCCTTGGTTTCACATGAAAATGCGAAATCGTGAAGCTAATGATGACCGTGACGTTCAAATTTGGCTAGAAGACAGCGCACAGCGTATGTATGACGCTTTTAACGATAGTAATTTTAACACTGAAGTCCACGAAATGTATTTAGATTTAACATCTATTGGTACAGGGGCTATTTTTGTAGAAGAAGACAGCGCAGGTTTTTCAAACGGCGGCTTACATTTTAAAGCATTACACATATCTGAATATTACATAACTGAAAACAATAAAGGCAGAGTTGATACTCTATATAGAAAATACAAATTGTCTGCCATGCAAGCTATTCAAGAATTTGGTGAAGAAAATCTTGGCGCAAAAGTATTGCAAGCGGCTAGAGAAAAGCCAGATAAACCGTTTGTCTTTATTCATGCAGTAGAGCCAACAAAGGATTATGAACGTGCCACAGGAAAAAAATCAGGAACAAAACTTCCCTTTCATTCGTGTCATGTCTGCGAAGAAGACAAAATGGTTGTTCGCAGGGGTGGATACAACGAATTTCCGTACCTTGTCCCACGATGGAGTAAGGCAACTGGAGAAATTTTTGGAAGAAGTCCAAGTTATAATGCACTCCCAGACATTAGAACGCTTAACAAAGCAGTAGAAATTGGACTAAAAGCGTGGGCTAAAGCAATTGACCCACCTTTATTGGTTATTGATGACGGTGTTATTGGGCGTGTTCGTACTACACCAGCGGGTATTACCGTAGTTCGTGGTGAAAATTCTATTAAGCCTTTGCAGATTGGCGCAAACTGGCAAATTACTGATATGAAAGAAGGTCAATTGCGCGTTGCAATACGACAAGCCTTCTATTCAGACCAACTACAACTTCAAGATGGCCCTCAAATGACAGCTACAGAAGTTCAAGTTCGTTACGAAATGATGCAAAGACTACTTGGCCCAACTTTAGGACGTTTCCAAAGTGAATTTTTGAACCCACTAATTGAACGTGTGTTTGGTATTATGTTGCGTGATGGAGCATTGGGTGAAGCACCAGAAATATTAACTGGTCAGCAAATGGATATTGAATATGTTGGCCCATTAGCGCGTTCACAGCGTATGGAAGAAGGCGTTGCAATTGAACGTCTATACCAAATGGCGTTTAATATTGCTCAAGTTGACCCGTCTATTATGGATAACATTGACCATGACGCGGCAGTTCGACTAAGAGCCACTTTGTTAGGTGTTCCAAAATCTATTATGCGTGACCCTGACGAAATTGAAGAACAACGCGAAGCGCAAGCAATGGCACAAGCGCAACAACAACAAATGGCGCAAGCGCAACAAGCTACAGAAGCAGTAGGCGCGGAAGCTGAAGCGGCACAGAAAATGGCAGACCCACAAGTTCAAGACATGATGCAACAAGCGCAACAGCAAATGGAGCAAGGGTAATGTCAGAAGAATACAATAAAGATATTCAGCAACTAGGGGAAGACTATCGCGCTACCTTTAGTACGCCAGAAGGTTTGCGAGTGTTTGAGGATTTAAAAGCCGCCTATTACCATAGGACTAGCTTTGCTTCAGACCCGCATCAAACCGCTTTCCATGAAGGAGAGCGTTCAGTTATCATTAGGCTGATAAATCTAATGAAGGAAACCAAGGAGTAACTATGTCAGAAGAAATGACCACACCAGAGCAGGTAACCCCCGACCAATCAGCAACACTTATGGGGTCTGTAGAAGGTAGTGATAATCAAGATTGGAAGTCTTCACTACCTGACGAACTTAAAAATGATGCTACGCTATCAAACTTTAAAGACATTGAAAGCCTAGCCAAAACAGTAGTACACCAGCAAAAGGTTCTTGGAAGCCGTATTCCCCTGCCTAAAACAGATGAAGAACGCTCCGAACTTTACACTAAGTTGGGAAGGCCAGAAACGGCTGATGCTTACGAATTTTCTATTTCAGAAGATATGAAGCCATATTTTAAAGACCAAGCAGTAAGTGAGTTTAAAAATGTTGCTCACAAGATTGGTCTAAACAACGAACAAGTAAACGCTTTGATTGAATATCAAAAAGGCTCTATTGCCAGCGAACTTGAAAACTCTGACAGTTATCTTGAGGTTTCACGACAGAATACTGAACAATCGCTAAAGCAAGAATGGGGTATGCAGTATGACAAGCAAATTCGTTCTGCTCAACGTGCGCTATCCGTCTATGGTGACCCAGAAATTATGGAACTTATGAACGGTGAAGCGGGTAATAACCCTGCCGTTATTAAGCTGTTTGCAAGATTGGGTGCAGAAGTTACTGAAGATATGACCCAAAACACGCAAAACAACAATTTGGCAGTATCAGCTTTAGATGCACGGCAAGAAATTGAAAGTGTAATGGGCAATCCAACAGGCCCATACTTCAATGACCGTCACCCAGAGCATAAGGCTACTGTAGAAAGAATGAGACAATTACATGAGAAAGTTTTTGGTTCGTAATTTTAATTGCAGAAACTAGACTTTCTGATATACTTATGGAAAGATTTGCCCGTAAGGATAACAAGTCTGCCAGCATGGTGCTTAAAACCCGCTTGGTGATTGCGTTAAATCGTTAGGTTTCCCGTAAGGACAAAAACCGATTAATATTATTGTAACTTAACCCTTGGAGGACATCTTATGTCAGTTCAAATTACTACGGCTTTTGTAGAACAATACAAAAGTAACGTATTTCATTTGGCACAACAAAAAGGTTCACGGTTGCGCGATACGGTAAAATTGGAAACAGTTAACGGTAAATCGCACTTCTTTGAGCGTATTGGTTCTGTGTCGGCAGAAAAACGTACATCACGCCACGCGGATACACCCCGTATGGATACACCCCATTCCAGACGTAAAGTCACTATGGATGACTATGATTGGGCAGACCTAATCGACAACGAAGATAAAGTTCGTATGTTGATTTCGCCTCAATCAGAGTACGCTATGGCTGGCGCATGGGCTATGGGACGAGCAATGGATGACAGCATTATTGCGGCGGCAAGCGGAAGTGCTTACGGCGGCGTTAGTGGTGGAACAACTATTGCACTACCTGCTGGTCAAAAAATTGCGCATGGTTCTGCGGGACTTACTCTGGCTAAACTGATTGAAGCTAAAGAAATTATTGATGCTTCAGACGTTGACCCAGATGAAGAACGCTACATGGTGGTGACAGCAAAACAAATGTCAAATATGCTTAACATTGAAAAAATCACATCAAGTGATTATGCCAGTGTAAAAGCATTAGTACAGGGTCAACTCGACACCTATATGGGTTTCAAGTTTATTCGTACAGAACGTCTAGGTTTGGATGCAAACTCTGACCGTTCAGTTTTGGCATTTTGTCGTAGCGCAATCGGTCTTGCAGTGGGGTCAGATATTTCTACTAAAATCTCTGAACGTGCTGACAAGAATTATGCAACTCAAGTATTTCTATCAATGACTATCGGAGCAACGCGAGTTGAGGACGAGAAAATTGTAGAAATTGCTTGTAACGAATAAGGAGATTGAGCAATGGCTACTGTATATTCAAGTCAAAAAACTCAAACGGATGTAAACAATCCGTCTGAAAAGGTAAAAACAAATGAAATGTCAGGGCGTGTTCGCGTTGCTTTTGGTTCTTATGAAGCCTCAAGTCTAGCGGCAGGTGATGTTATTGAAATGTTTAACCTACCAAACGGAGCGCGTATCGTATCTGGCACACTTGCCAATGATGCTTTAGGTTCTTCAACTACACTAGCAGTAGGTTACGGGGCGCACACATCTAGTGCAAGCGCGGCTGTTTCTGCTGTTACTGCGGCGTATAAGGCGGCGGCTTCAACGGCTTCTGCTGGCCTAGCAGACATTTGCGCTACTATTGCTTTAGGCAGTGGTGCGGAAATTGATGTTAATGGAAGCGGGATGCCCGTAACTGTTACTTTAGCTGGTGCAACTGCAAACGGTACAATTCAATGTACCATTTTGTACGTCACAGACTAACTGGAAAGGGGGAGTATTTTAGGATATTCCCCCAATCCCTAAATTAGGAATGGCATATGGCAACGGACGTATCAATATGTGCAAATGCACTTAGACGATTAGGCGATGACCCAATCACATCGCTATCTGACGATACGGAACGTGCTAGACTATGCAATGGCTTCTATGCTGATGCCCGTGATAGCGTACTAAGGGCGCACCCTTGGAATTTTGCAATCACCCGTGCTTCACTAGCAAGACTTACTCTCGCCCCTGCATATGGTTTTAACTATATGTATGCGCTTCCATCGCTACCGTATTGTTTGCGGGTGCTGGAAATGGAACATCCAGACTACATATTCAAAATAGAGACTGAAGCTACAAGTGGGCGAGTTTTGCTTACTGATGAAAGCGAAGCCAAAATATTGTATGTAGGGCGTGTTACTGACGCAACTCAATTTGACACAATGTTTGTAGACGCATTAACTGCAAAAATGGCAGTAGATTTAGCTTACCCTGTTACGGGTAGCACTGCGCTACAGGCTCAAATGCAAAAAATGTATGACAACAAATTATCTGAAGCCCGAAGCGTAGACGGGATGGAAGGTTTCATTGATGAATGGGGTTCTACTACATTCACGGACTTTAGAAAATAATGGCGCGTGTTCATCCGTTTCAAACAAATTTTACGGCTGGTGAGTTAACGCCTTTATTGGCGGGTCAAACTGACTTTAAAAAATATACTAATGGCGTTGAAACGCTAGAAAACATGACTGTGTTTCCACAGGGCGGTGCAACTCGCCGTTATGGGACAAGGTATGTTGCGGAAGTTAAAAACAGTAACGATGCTGTTAGGTTAATCCCTTTTGAATTTAATGTAACGCAAAGCTATGTTTTGGAGTTTGGCAACGAATACATAAGATTTTACAAAGATAACGGCCAAATTACGCTTGCTGACCAAAACATTACTGCACTTACAGCGGCAAACCCAGCGGTAGTAACTATAGTTGGGCATGGCTACGCTACTGGCGATGACGTTTATATTGCTGGCGTTGTTGGTATGACAGAATTAAATGGTATGCGTTATCGTATAACCCGTATAGATGATGACACATTTTCCCTAGATGGTGAAAATAGCACTGCATACACCGCCTATAGTAGCGGTGGCATAGCTGAAAAAGTATATGAAATTGTTAGCCCGTTTACAGGCGCAATGCTTTACGACATTCAATTTACGCAATCAGCCGATGTTATGTACATTTGCGTAAGCAATTTACCGCCTAAAAAATTATCGCGTACAGGCCATACAAGCTGGACGTTAGAAAACGCTGAATTTAAAAACGGCCCATTTTTAGATAAAAACAGTGGCAACAGAACTTTATCTTCTAGTTCTACTGCCGTAGGTACTGGCAGAACCCTTACAGCTAATAATGCAGATTTTAAAACTGAAGCGGGAGTTCAAGGCTGGGTTGCTACTGACGTAGGTAGGCAAGTAAAACTTGCTACAGGGTACGGAATTATTACATCAATAACCAATGACCGTGTTGCAGTTTGGGACGTTAAAGCAACGCTTACAGGAAACGGTGCAACAAATTGGTCATTAGGCGCGTGGTCAGGAACAACTGGATACCCTAACACAGTTTCATTTTATGAACAGCGTTTGGTATTTGGGGGAAGTCTGTATTACCCACAAACTATTTGGGCTTCACAATCAGGAATATATGATGATTTTGACACTGGCACATCTTTAGCTGGCGATGCTTTTATATACACTATTGCCGCTAACAGAGTTAACACAATCAGGTGGCTTGCACCTGCGCGTGACTTAGTTGTTGGCACAGCGGGTGGTGAGTTCAAAGTTGGCAGACCAACAGGTGAGCCACTAAAGCCTGATAACGTAACAATTACTCAACAAACAACATACGGCGGCTGGACAACGCAACCAACGCAAGTAGGTAACACGGTCTTGTTTGTTCAAAAACAACGTAGAAAAATACGCGAATTTACATACAAGTTTGAAGATGACGCATATGCCGCGCCAGATATGACTTTGCTTGCAGAGCATATAACTGGAACAGGCATTGTTGACGTTGATTATTCTCAAGAGCCAAATAGTATTTATTGGGCTGTTCGTGATGATGGTGTGCTATTAGGCATGACGTATCAAAGAGAAGAAGACGTTGTAGCGTGGCACAGGCATTTGCTTGGCGGTGGAAACAAATTTACGTTTAACGGTACAGCAGTTACACCTAATAGTTCTGACGCAGAACAAGATGGTTATGTGACCCTCACGGCTCATGGCTACGCCGCTGGTGATGAAGTTACCTATTCTGCGGGTGACAACGCCCCAATAGTAGGATTAGAGAATGGTAAGGCATATTTTATTGTAGTAGAAGACGCAGACAAAATTAAATTTTCAAGAACATATCAACAAGCATTAGACGGTACTGTTGTGCAAATTGGTTCAGCTAGTGGCGCAGGTCATTTTGTAAACCAAATTGCTAAAGTTAAATCAGTAACAAGTATATCTGAAGCGTCTGAAAACCAAGTATGGGTTTGCGTTGAGCGCAGAATTAACAATGTTAAAAGAAAGTTTGTAGAATATTTAGACCCGTTGCTACATATGGACGCGGCTTTAAGCGGAACAATAAACGGAAATTCTAGCGTTATTACTGGGCTAGATTACATTGAGGGCGAAAGCGCACAAATTCTTATTGGTGACGCAGTGTATCCAAATCAAACTGTTGTTAATGGAGCAATCACAATAACTGGGCTTGCCTCAACTTCTGGCACAAAAAGTATAGAAATTGGTTTAGGCTACGTTTCTAAGATTAAAACAATGAGAATTGAAAGCGGTGCGGCGGCTGGTACAGCGCAAGCGCGTCCTAAAAGATTTAATGAAGTTGTTGTTCGTCTTAACAAGACCGTGGGCGTAACAATTAATGGTGACCAAATACCTTTTAGAACTTCCTCTACCCCTGTAAGTCAGAGTATTCCACTTTTTACAGGGGATAAACGTGTAACCAATTTGGGTTGGGACAGAAATGGACAAATTGTAATTGAGCAAACTCAACCTTTGCCAATGACAGTTCTGGGCATATCTGGTACTCTCAACACAAGCGATTAGGGCGGGGGGTTAGAAATGGCATTTTGGATACCTTTTATGATGGCGGCTTCAACAGCCGTAACTATCATGGGACAACAACAACAGAAAAAAAACATGAAGGCTGATGCCGCATGGAAAAAATATGAAACAGATTTAAATTATCATGTTAACAAACAAAAAGAACTGACTAACCAAACGCGATTGCTTTCAGAGCAACGGGCAAGGGGAGGTGCAAGTGGCGCACAATTTGGGGGTTCTTCTTTGTTATTTGCTATGGCAGACCAAGCAGAATTTGAAAATGATATGATGTTGCTTGGAAAGGGTGTATCGTTACAACATGGAAGTATTGATAGTAAATTGGCGGGTCAAATGAGTTCTGCTAATTTGAATATGCTTGGAACAGCGGTGCAGGGCGGCACTTCTATTTTAAGTTACAACAAACAGCAAAAGTTTTTAGACCAGCAATATGGCCCAGTGGATGATGGATGAGGAATAAAATATGAAAATGCCTCGTTATGCCAGCCAAAAAGCTAGAGTACCGCAGATAACTGCCGCTAGGAATACTGCGGCTGTTAGTGGCGGTATGGCTGAATTTGGTAAAGGCTTAATGGCGGCGGTAGATAGCTACGCTAACATGACAACACAAATTGATGCACAATTGCGTCAAGTTCATTTTGATAACGTAGTTAAGTTAAATTCTGTTAAGGCTGAAGGCGATACTTTAATCAAAAGCCAATCATACGCGCTAAATAATAATTATGGTTCAGCGGGTGGTTGGGAAAAAGACTATACCAAATTTGTAGAAAAACAGCGTAAAGAATTTCAAAAGACTATGAACAAACAAGAGTTTGCGGCTTTTGAGCCTTCTCTTGTAGCACAAGAAACAAACGGTCTTTTAAAGGTTAGACAACACGCTAGGGACGCTACTATTAAGCATAGCACATATATTTTAGGGCAAGCTACTGCAACTTTTGAAGCTAGAGTAGAAAGTTCTGAAACAATAAATGATGTAATGTCAGCATTTGCTAATTATACAGGCACAGGTTCAGCGGGTCAGTTAAATGAACGAATGGTTCCAGTTATAGGCGCAGATAGTTATTTAAAGGCTACAATTCAATCACAAAATTTAGTAGAAAACAAATTGATGTTTTTGCAAGCTGGTGGCGCGGGAAAAATACAATCTCCTAGCGGTGCTACTGAAACAGATTGGGCTACAATTCACAAGAATTTGTCAAACCCAGATTTTAAAATTATGCAAATGCCAAACTTTATTGACGAAAATGGCCTTAAAAGGTTTGGCAAAGATGACCCTAATGACAGCTTGAAATCCGCAATATTCACAGTAGATGATAAACAGCGTAAAGATATGATTGCTGATGCCAGAACTAATATGGTTAATCAAATGAGCCTTCATGCCGCATTGCGAACAGAAAATGGCAGAAAAGAACACGCGGCACTTTCAGAAGAAATTGTAGCAATATCTTTGGGGCAGGGTAAAGATGAAAAAGGTACGCTAATTGAGACAACTACATTAGCTAAAAGAATATCAAACAATCAAAATATTACAGATGCCCAGAAAAAAGAACTAGCAGGTTTTCTAATTACTACTAATTCTAATTTAGCAACGGCGGCAAAAAATGGTCTTAAAAGTTACGAAACGCCACAAGCAATAAAATTTAAATCCATTGCAACTGTTCTTGTTAACAGCGGTAATATTGATACAGAAGCAGAACTTCAAATAATCAATAATGGCGTTATGAACGGTTTAATTAAACCAGAAGACGGTACTACGTTAATTAAAAACGCCAGAGAAAATATGAAGACTGTTGATGACCGTAAACAAAAATTACTTGCGCCAGCTTTGAAAACTTTGGCAAAAGAATTAGGTCAGCCACCAGACGCTTTTATGTCTTTAATTTCAAGTATGAGCCAAGGTTACGGCTCGTACAATGCTGGCAATAGAGAAAATGCTATGGCAACTCTAATGGCAAGTTTAGATGAAGACAATGTTTCTGAAGTTACTTACACTGCCATAAACCAATTCTTAATCGCAGTCGGAGAAGGCGAGAAGAAAGGCTTTACCTTTGAAAGTATGCTTGTGGATAAAAAGTCTCCCAATTATCTTGTTGAAAAGTTTATTGATACTTACCAAGCGTCTGCTAGGGAAGCAAAAGCAAATCAAACTACGGTAGCCGCAAACAACTATTTAGGACTAGCGCAAAAAGGCAATCAAGATTTTGTGTTTGATGTTAACGCTTACATTGCAGGTGGACAGGCAAATTCCACAAACTTTTCTGTTCCTGTAAGAACTACAGGCGAAAGTGTTATGGATTATCTAACTAGAGTACAGGGCTTAATGGCTAAACGAAGCATTTTACCGTCAACTTATAGTGCTGGTAATGTGGGCGGCGTAGACGCTAGTAGCCTATTAATCATACCTACAGATTAATGGAGGCTTATTAATGAAATTAACAGCATTAGAATTAAGCCAAGCGGGTTTTGATGATGACAGTATTATTGGGTTTATTGACGAACAGAGAGATATGCTCACTAGCGCAGGTTTTACTCATTCAGAAATTAACAAGGCTTACGGTCTAAAGGTAACTAAATCACCTGTAATTTCAGCAACAGATTTGCTTGTAGACAATTCACACATAGAGCCAGAAGTTAAGCCTGTTGGTCTAAACGATAGTTTGCTTACTCAATCAATTGCCAGCGGTGACCAAGTTATAGATACAAACACAAGTGACCCTATTGTTAATGCCAAGACTAGCATCAAGGAAGCAAAAGCAAACCAAATTACTATTGACCAGATTAATGACGCTGAAAGACGCGATTTGCTTGCTGGGATGCAAAAATACAAATCTTTGTTTAAAGAAGAAGAAGGGCGCGTTGGTCTTGCAAGCGAATGGCTGGAAAATTATTACCCGAATATCAGCTATGAAGACGCTAAAACCCTTGAGGGAAATGAATTTGCTTTAATAGCACAAGCTGAAAGCGCACAAAAACGCTCTTACAGAACTGGTAGATTTAATGTCGCTGGCAAAAAATATTCACGGGAAGAATTTAAAACGCGGTTTCCGTCTTTGTACGAAGCGGATTATGAGGAGAGCAAGAAAGAAGCGTCTAAAGAAAGCGGCATTGAAGTTATCAACACCCTTACCACTACCCAAGAAAACTCTAGGACAACTTTAGGTTGGGTTGCTGATAAATACAAATTAGACGCTTTTGGCATTGCTAACTTTAACGAAGCTATGTCTTTTATTGCGGCTATCGAAAGCGGCAATCGTTCTATTTATAACGCAGAAGGTAATAAAAAAGGTCTTTGGCAACTAAATGAAGACCAAACACTTGCCGCCACTAATAACTTTGTCCAAATGAATTGGGACACTAGCGGCATGGATTGGCAAGTTCCGCAATGGGTTAGTGAACTTTACGTCCACCGTGATATGACTAGGCTTATGCCAGACCAGCAACGTGCTTTAGCAATAGCTAATATTTTAGGGTACAACTGGAAAGGCGGTGGGCCTGTTAGTAACGGTGTGGATAAAGATGGGGATTTGCTAATAAAGGCTATTGCTAGTGGTGACAAACAAGCAATTGTAGACGCATATATTACCCTGCACAGGTCTGACATTCCTTTTGAAGTTGTAGATAGAAAGAAAACATACAAACCTTCAGAGGAATTGTTAGCCCGTATTACAGAATACACAGACCAGTTTGACCAAACTACTTATGCTTATGCAAACCCAGATATTGCGGTTTGGGCTTCAGACGGTTGGCTTGGCAATGCTGTTGAAAGCATACCTGTTGTTGGACAAAATATAATTCAATGGACAGGCGGTAGAGGACACCAAAACGTATTTACAAACGGCTACCGTTTATCAATGACAGGTAGCATTGAAGCATTTAATTCTGCGCTATTGGACGGTGAAGACCCCGCTACAGTCTACAGACGTATCTTTATGACGCAAGAACAGTCTTTTGGTAAGCAGGTTCTCCAAGACTTTACTATGCTAATGAACGATGTTCCTTGGTATGCGGCAGTAGGTGGTGCTTGCTTTGTTGCTGGTGCGGCTACCGTTGGTACGGCTGGTACGGCTGGCGCGGCATTGCCTTTAGTTTGTGGTGGTGCGGCTATGGCGTTGCCTGATGGTATGCGCGATGCGTATTCTAGGGCTTTGCAAAACAATCAAGTTGATAATCTTGATGATTTTATGTCTGAATATTTTGACGTTAAGACAGCAAAAGTTATGGCTAAATCTGCCGTAATTGGCACGACTACTGTTTTTACTGGTATTGCTACAAAGAACTTTGCTGGAAAATACATGGGCGAAGGCGCAAGCACTGCGGCACGTTTAGGTGCTGAAACTGTTGCTATGACAACTATGGCAAATTTGCTAGAAGGTCAGGTTCCTACGCTAAAAGACTTTGCGCATAGTGCTATTCTTATTGGCGGCGTACACGGCACGTTTAAATTAGCTGGAAAATCTAAAAGCGTTTATAACGTGTTACACACTTTATACTCTAAATATGCTCTGCATCCGCGAGATATTAACAAGATTGCTGAAGCTGACCCGCATTTCCGTCAGCAATTGCTAGACGGGCAAGTCCCAGATTTAATCACGGACACAGCTACCCACCTTCAAACACAGATGCACCAAAAGGCAGGTATTGAGCCAACTAATGCTCATACATCTTTAAAGGTTGACCAAGTAGTAGAAACTTCTAGGGCTGGTTTGGAAAAAGGCGTAATTACAGCAATTGAAACGGCTGGTAATGACGTAGTTCTGCAAGTAAAAATAGGCAAAGATGGGCCAGTAAAACCTGTTTTAGAAAGCCAAGTTCAGCCTGTGTCTTCTGCAAAAATAAAAGTAGTAATAAACGAACAATCAGGAAAATTTGTTGTAAGCCGTGTTGAACCAACGGCTATTGAAAGAGCGCAAGCTGAAGGCAGAGTGTCTATTGATTGGCAGTCAATTGACGTTAAATTGCGTACAACTTCTAAGCCAATAGAGGCAGTTAAATCTGTTGAGGTAGACACAACAATAGTTCGTGTTGCGTCTGAAGGTGCTACATCAAACGGCATTATTACTGTTGTTAATAAAATGTACCCTAAAGTAGTTGAAGCCTTTGCAACTTCTGGCAAGGGAAAAAAGGTTGAGCCTTTAGTCAATAAACCTTCTAACAATTTAGACGTTATTAATTCAACAAATAACGGAAAATCTTATTCTGCAAAATCTGCAAAAGTAGTTCCTATAGCCCGTCTTCAAGCTGGTGAATTGACAAAAATAGACACAATTGTTTTGGCAATTGGCAAAAAGATTGTTAGCGTTCCAAGAGAGCCATACGACACACTTAGAAACTTTACTAATGAAACAGGGCGTGAAGCTGGCGCAAAGATTGTTGGGCAAGGTAATAACGTACTTTTTATTAACCCTAAGACCAACAAGATTATGGCTGTTCTAAAGGGTGAAGAAACTACAGGCCCAGCAAAAGAACAGGCGCAGGGTTTCAAAACTGAAAAAGAAAATGGAACAATGTATGACCGCGAAAATTCGCGTTCTGACAACAATTGGCAAATGCCAAAAGACAATTATAAAGAAAATCCTATAAAACTACCAGAAACAGACAACCCTGTTTTTGCGTTGTTCAATGGCTCTAAGGGTCTTGATATGATGGATTTAGTAGCAATCGTCCAAAAGCACATGGGCAAAGTTCCTATTATGGAAAACATGAAAGACCCTAATGGGCGTGGATATTTTCAGTTCAATAACAAAGGCAACGCAAAAGATACAAAGATTGCTATTAAAAAAGCATTAGCAGAAAACCCAGAACATTTCTTAATGACTATGGCGCATGAAATTGGGCATATGCTAGATTTTATTGCAAAAGATAGCGTTACAATGAAACGCGGAAATATTCTTGGTTCATTAGCCAGCATGAAAGGCTTTATGAATGATTGGATTGATGGGAAAAATGATGGTGCTAAACCATTTAGTAAAATTGAAATTGACGCATTAAGAAAAGAAGCGGCAGAAATTGCCCGTAAGGACGAACCAAAGATTGATGCGGCTATAAATGAAGCTGTTGGTACTTCTGGTTTAAAGATTACGGCTCAAACTATCTTAGATATTTTCAAGACCACAGATGCCCGTAACAAGGTAGACCCACTTTTTTATGAAGCGTTTGTCAGAATGGACAGCGCGTTAAAGAAATTAGTTATTAAAGACGCTGTTAAGGGAATGATACATTCTGACCTAAGAGCGTTAGCAGATAGAATTAATGCCAAAGATAATCCTACCGCTCCTAAACCAACAGATTTGTCTGCGGAAGGATTAGCCAAAGCAGAAAAGATATTTAAAGAACGGTTTGAGCAATCCATAAAAGAGCGCGGTCTTGTTAATAAAGAATGGATAACACAAGAACTCAAATCACTGTCAATGAAGTGGAAGCCTTATAACCGTGTAGAAGGTAGCAAATACACTAAATACCGCGACAACCCACGCGAGTTAATGGCTGATTTTCTTATGGCTTGGTTGTTACGCCCACAATGGCTATCTCTAAATGCTCCCCGTGCTTACGAAATGTGGGCTTACCATATGAGCAAAAAGCCAGAGTTGCTTGCTCAATGGTCAAAGATACAAAACGATATGGCTATTAGCGGTGACAGCCGAATTTCAATGGCTATTAAATCTATTTACGATAGCAATGATGTTGCTACTGCTAGAAAAATTGCCGCTTTAGATAAAGACAAAGCTACAGTTCTTTCTAAAAGAGGGCAGGTAGCTGACCAGCTAGGCTATGAAGTAATTGACCAATTTACTTGGTTGTATAGAAGGTTTAGAGGCGAAAACGGTCAACAACGCTGGCACAGTACCCAAGCTAAAGACTTGCAAGTTAGGCTTGAAAATTGGCGTTATCGTCATGCTTATCAAAAACGATACAACGATGACATGATACGCGATGTAGTTAGACCACTTGAAGCCCGTAACTTGAGCGTTAAAGATTTAGATGTTTATTTGTTTTTAAACAACCTTGCTAAAAGTAGTCAACGTGAAGGCTTGGCTAATCCGTTAGGTGTAATGAGCCTTACGCCAGAACTAAAACTTGCGTTAAAAGAAAACGGTGAACGTAGTGCCGAAGATATGCTTGCTCAATTAGTAAATGAAAAACCTTATTTGGTTGAAGCGGCTGATAACTTCTATGCGCACCGCGCACGGTTGGTTATTCCTTTAATGAGGGAAAGCCAAATGTTTGACGCTGAAACTATGAAAAAGATTGAAGACAACAAAGAGTACGTTACGTTTAGTGTTGTTGATTATTTGGTTGCGCGACTAGAAAAGTATGGCCCTAATGCCATTGCCACTAAATCTTTGAAAAAATCACAAGGCACATTGTCGCAGATTGACAGTGTGTTTATGGCTACTCTTGAAAAAGATTTAGTTATTATCGCTGAAGCCAAAAAGATGCGTTTAATAAACGACATGGTTCAATGGATGCAAGACAACAAATCTTGGATGGAAACCTTTAACAAACTTAAAGATAAAGACGGGAAGATAATTAAAGAAGATGTTATTTACTACCCTAAAAGGGTTAGTGCTACAGCGTTTGAAGCCCCCGCGTTGGGCATGGAAGCGATTTCTTGGTTAGCAAACGGGAAAATGAAAACTGTTCATATTCCTAAAAACCTTGCTAATGCCTTCTTTGCAGACCCCCAAGGGGCTATGATAATAGCAAGAACTTTAGAGGCTACAGCGGTTCCATTTAAAAAAATATTTACTGAATACAACCCATCATTCTGGGCTGTTAACATGGGGCGTGATACTACCCGTGCAATTAGAAACTTACCTAAAGCAAGATATTTTGATTTAGCGGGTGGCGGCAAAGCCTCATATTTAAAATATTTGTTTAAATCATTTAGTCCAGCGGCTAAATCTATTTGGGGTGATGGAACACAACTTACACGTTACATGGAAGAAAACGGTTTTCTAATTTCTATGGAAGACGGTTATCGTGGGCAATCTGGTTCAATGGCGCGTCTGAGGAATTTGTCACCAGATGATATAGCAATTGAACAGCTACTTAAAAAACACGTTGATGCTGGAACATTTCAAAAAATGTACGACTACAGCATTGGAGGTTTCTTTAAACAGCTAGGAAACATGGCGCGTGTAACTGAACGTATGCCTAAGATTGCTGGTCTACAGTATATAAAAGACCAAATTGCGCGTGGAGAAATAACTATGGATGAAGGTCAGCAAATGTTGACTATTCAAACCGAAGTTGGTTCACCTAGCTTTTTGCGTACAGGCAGGTTGCATTGGTTAACAAACAACCTAATGATATATTCAAATGCCGCCAATCAAGGTTGGCGTTCTGATATAGTAAGAGCCAGAGAAGACCCTAAAGGTGTTATTGGTAAATACGTTGCTTATACGCTTGCGCCTAAAATGCTACAGAAAGCGGCTCAATATGGCGCATTAGGTAGCGGTGTAGCTTACCTGTATGCTGGCATAAGTGATTGGGATATGACAAATTATATTGTCATTCCGCTAGGTCAAGTGGAAGCTACAGGGCAAGTTATCTATATTCGCGTACCGCAAGATGAAAGTGCGCGGCTTATTAATGGAATTTTTCATAAATCTATAGATGCGGCAATTAAAGAAGACCCGACTAAAAGCGGTAGCGAACAACTGTTTGATTACATTTCTGGGTCTGGGTATTCTATGAACCCTATATTTACCTTTGTTCCAGATGTTCTAAAATCAATAGGTGGGGGAATACCTTATGATGATTTTACAGGCAAAACGGCTGTTGACAGAACTACTGCAACGGCTGGCGGTGACAGAAAGAATTTAGAATTATCTAAATGGTTTTGGAACGCCTACGGTGGTCAGTCTATTTATAAGTTTAAAGGAAGAACGGAAGCTGAAATATCTAGCGAATTGCAGGAAATTTTAGAAGTACCTGTTATTGGGCGCGGAATAGCTAGATTTATTAAAATTGGCGAACACCCTGCAATGCAAGAAGTGCGTAAAACAATAAAAGGGTATGACCATACACAGGCAAATATTACTTTAGACTTCCAAGAGGCGTTGAATATGCTGTTAGAAAATAATGGGGACAAAATGGAACCGCGACATTTGCAAGCCCTAGCGTTGAGAAATGACCAAATTCGTGACCATGCCATTATTACTAGGCAACTTTCTACATTGGGTGGGGCTGATGCTTTCCTTTCCGCATGGCTTGAAGAAAAAGATACAAACAAAAAAGTATTAATGTTTGACGCTTTTATGAGAACTACGCAAAAAAAGGATGGTGGATATCCGCTGGATTTATTTTCAAATACAGAGTAAGATAGATGATAGGAGCATAATATGACGATTTCGACCACAATAATTAAGAACAGTTATAATGGAGACAACTCGCAAGTTGTTTTCCCATACTCGTTCAAGGTTGCTCAAGCTGTTGATATGCAAGTTATTGTGCGTAGCGCGACAGGTGTTGAAACCGTTAAAGTTTTTGGTTCAGACCAAGATTATACTATTAGTGGTTTGAATAGTGCTACTGGCGGCAATGTAACTATGAACGTAGCCCCAGCCGCTACAGAGACAATTCTATTAAGACGGGCAACCGTACAAACACAGCCAGTAGACCTAGTTGAGAATGACCCATTTTCAGCGGAAACTGTTGAAAGTGCTTTTGATAGGTCAATTGCTATTGTCCAAGAATTGCAAGAAGAAGTTAATCGTTCTATTAAGCTATCGCCTACAAACACTATTGGTTCTTCTGAATTTTCAGACAACGCCGCGCAACGTGCTGGTAATGTACTAGCGTTTTCTAGCACAGGCGAACTTCAAGCAACACAAGAATTAGGAAACTATCGCGGCAATTGGGCGGCTAGTTTGTCTTACGTTGAGCGTGACTTAGTAAAAGACAGCGGCAACGCAAACATTTATATTTGTCTTACAAGTCATACGTCAAGCGGGTCTTTGCCTATTAGTGGTAACGCTGATATTGCAAAATGGGGTTTGCTTGTAGATGCGGCAACCGCACAAGGATACGCAAATACAACAACTAGCAACGTAGCATTATCTAACGCAGATGTTGGGTATACTAACGCAGACGTAGTTACAAGTAATGCGGCACGAGATGCGGCTATAGCGGCGCGTGACATTGCTATAACTAAACGTGACGAAGCTGTTGCTTCAGCAGGTACGGCATCAACTGACGCAGGTATAGCAACAACAAAAGCAGACATTGCAACAGCCAAAGCAGATGAAAGTGCGGCAAGCGCAGTAAGCGCGGCGGCTTCAGCAGGTGGCGGTGTTGTTCGGGTTACCGCAAGTGATACAAACGCTAACGTACTAACAGAGAAATTCTTAGCTGGTACGGATATTACTTTTAGCGTTGCTAATGCTGGTGGTGATGAAAAATTATTAGTTAGTAGTCCATACGCTATTGTGTATGCTATTGCATTAGGAGGATAAGATATGAGTAAAAAGTTAATCCATAAATATACGTTTGATGCGTCAGAAAAGACCATTGTTCTTGATGGTATTTATGGACAAGAACGGCTGTTGATGATTTCAAACCTAACAGACAACATTATTATGTATCTGTTTAACACTGCCGCTTTTGGCTTAACTAGCTACTCAATCAATACTGACACTGAAAAAACAACTCTAGTCCTAGCCCATGATACAACTGCAATGGCTGATACAGACAGCTTGCAGATTTTTCTTGAAGTTGACAGCCAAACCTTTTCACCTGAAGAAACTTACACAGACCCCGTATCTAAGATACGAGTATCCAATCCAGAAAACCTAATTGATACTGACTTTGAGTATGGTCTACAATCAACTAAATGGGAAACGCTAGAACTTGTTAAGAACATCCCTACGTTTTATAGCCGTAATGGTGATGCTTCTTTAGATTTGTCTACTATGGCAAAGACTAATAATAGCGAAATTATCTCTATTACAACTTCTACAGAACACGGTTTGTCAGTAGGCAATCCTATTATTGTACAAGGTTCTGACAGCGTATCTGCAAACGGTGCATTTATTGTTACAGCTATTCCTTCTACAACCTCATTCCAATACAAAGCTAAGAGTGCGCAATCCTCAACTGGTTCTATCTTAGATACTTATACACAGGTATTTATTGGTAGCGTGTATCAGGGTACAGAATTTCAACTGTCTGCTTTAAACTCTGTAGTTACAGACGCGGCTAATCCGTCAACATTAACGGTAACAACTGAAAGCCCGACAAACTTTAGCACTGGCACTAGCTTTTTCTTGAGCAACAGTCTTGGAAGTAAGAACATTTCTTTTGACGCAACACAGGTACACCCGCTAAACACGCGCAAAAAACAAGAAACTGTTACTAACATAACCGATACTGGCCCACTTGATTTAAGTAAATGGGCTATTGGCAATGTGGTTTCCTATAACTGGACACCTAAACGCGGTATGTTTATGATTACTGGCGGTCAAGCTGACGCTACAGTAAACATTAACACCAGTACCAATGAATTTGAATTTGATGAAAACCATCCCTTTGCTGATGGCGAAGGCGTTATGTGGTTGCTTGGTGATGGCAAC
>TARA_R110002153_G_scaffold12987_11_pt1 | contig 21565 bp, 16 predicted proteins | sample TARA_R110002153 | Tara Oceans TARA_R110002153 (sample SAMEA4398193) | marine metagenome | biome: Polar Biome; feature: [SRF] surface water layer (ENVO:00010504); material: water (ENVO:00002006), including particulate matter (ENVO:01000060) such as... | depth 5 m | reverse complement strand
ATCTCCATTTTGCCCATGCTAACGGTTTCCCCGCAGCCAGTTATCAACAAGTCTTTAATGCTCTGCCTGAGCATTTTAACGTCTTGGCCCTTGAGCAGTTTGGACATAACCCTGCTTTTCCAGTAAATCGTAATTTGTCTAATTTAGTTGATGAATTATTGGATTACTTGCACAGAAATGCAGACACTCCGGTTTATGGCATTGGTCATTCGATGGGAGCAGTGGTTACTTATATTGCGGCGTGTGAGGCCCCTGAACTATTCAAAGGGGTTATTATGCTGGATCCTCCAATAGCTTCAGGGCTAGCAAGTTGGATATTTAGGTTGGTTAAAATGACTCCCTTAATTGAGCGTATATCGCCTGCAGGTAAAGCCAAGACAAGGTGTCAGTCTTGGCCGATAGACGTAGACTTAAGCGAGTATTTTAGCGCCAAAATTTTATTTAAAGACTTTCAGCCAGCGTGTGTTGTCGACTATGTCAATGCTGCGACAAAAGTGATTGGAGAGCGCCAAGTGCTGACATTTGATGCCCAGGTTGAAGCGCAAATATTCCGCAATGTAAATGATAATATTCATCGCTATTATGGAAAATTGCAAAGGCCTAGTTGTTTGATAACCGCTGAAAATAGTCCGGTGTGTGTGCCCTTTAACCTAAATCACTTTGTTAAAAATACTAAAATTGAGCACCTCAAAGTTCCAGCACTCGGTCACATGTTTCCTTTAGAAGCACCAGTGGATGTAGCGCAGTTAGTCGCACAAAAAATTAGCCAATGGGAGGAGGCATAAAAAAGGCTGATAACATCAGCCTTTTAAAAATATATAGCTTAATTTAGTTGCTTAATAACCTACCGGTAGTCCAAGCATTTCACGAGTTACTAGTACAACCCCTTTATCGGTCACTCTAAACCCTCTAGCAACGTCATCAGCTTTACTGTGACCAATTACCATACCTTCAGGGATAATGCAGCCCCGGTCGATGATAGCTTTGCGAATTCGACAATTACGCATGACTTCAACATCAGGCAGCAAAACCGAATCTTCAACTTCACTGTATGAATGCACTCTAACATTAGAAAAACATAAACTGCGTCTGACTGTTGCACCAGAAATAATACAGCCCCCAGATACAACAGAGTTAATCGCAGTTCCGCGTCTATTGTCTTCTTCCCAAACAAACTTGGCAGGAGGTAATTGTTCTTGATAAGTCCAAATAGGCCACTTTTTATCATACAGATTAAGTGCTGGTACGGGTGAAACTAATTCCATGTTGGCTTGCCAAAAAGAATCGAGTGTACCGACATCACGCCAATAAGCCTGAGTATCTCCTTCGTCCATAAACGGATACGCGTAAACGGCATGATCTTTAATAATAGAAGGAATAATATCTTTCCCAAAATCACGCTCTGATCCAGATTTTTCGGCATCCTTTTTAAGATGCTCAAATAAAAAGTCGGTATCAAATACGTAATTACCCATTGATGCTAAACACTTTGTTGGGTCATTGGGCAGAGGGGTTGGATTAGCAGGTTTTTCTTCAAAGCCGATAATTTTATAATTTTCGTCAACTGACATGACACCAAATTGTCCAGCCGCTTCCTCAATGGGCACTGGCATGCAACTAACCGTCATTTTAGCGCCAGATTCGGCATGATTGGCAATTAGACCGCCGTAGTCCATGCGGTAGATGTGATCACCAGACAATACCAATACATATTTGGGTACTTCATCTCGAATAATATCAATGTTCTGAAACACCGCGTCCGCAGTACCCTCATACCAATTGTCAGAAAAACGCTGAGAGGCGGGAAGTATTTCAACTGATTCGCCCAATTCTTTTTTAAAGTGGCCCCAGCCGCGCACTAAGTGTCTGATAAGGGAGTGTGATTTGTATTGCGTAACCACACCAATTCGACGGATCCCCGAATTAATACAATTAGAAAGAGGAAAATCAATAATGCGGAATTTGCCACCAAAATAGAGGGCCGGCTTTGCTCGCCAATTGGTCAGTTCATACAGTCTAGAGCCTCTTCCTCCGGCTAAAATCAAAGCATAGGTATCACGAGTTAAGTTACTAATATATCGGGATGGGTGTTCTGCCATATTTCGGACTCCATTAAATGTGCCATAAACTAAATGATTCTATTAGTTACAAAAAAATGCAGACAACTAGACCTGTCTTTTTGTGACCACGCGGATCTAAACACTAGCCTAAATTAAAATTAATTAACAGTCTATTTGGCGCCTAAATGTAAAATCTATGTGGCGGCAAACACCGAGTGCGTCCCGACTACTTGAGAATACAAGTCAGCTGTGCGTTAATGAGATGTTAACGAAATGATGGGTGCGACAATGTTAGTGCTTAAAAAATCGGTCTTGTTAATTATAGCTATCTTATCGGCCTTGGTGATTATGGGATTTATGCTGCCGTCTCATTACAAGGTTGAACGATCTATAATCATAAATGTTTCTCAACAAAAACTATTCCCTCAGATTGCCAACCTTAAAAATTGGCAAAATTGGGGGGTATTGTTTAAACGAAATCCTAATATGACTATTGAATATAGTGGTCAAGCTGGTCGAGTTGGTATGACATCGTCATGGCTTAGTGAAACCCAAGGAGGCGGTGAAATGCAAATTATTGCAATAGAAAAAAATCAACGTTTAATCTATTCATTAAATATACGTGACAGCCAAATAAACTCTACTGGTGAGATTGTATTGTCAAAAGTAGAAGGTGGGACAAAGGTGGTGTGGATGGACTATGGTGATGTTGGGATCAACCCAATAAATCGATATTTTGCGTTTTTCATGGACTATTTAGTCGGCAGTGATTACGAAATGGGCTTAGATAATCTTAAGTTAGTAGCCGAAGCTTCTTAGTGACGGATTAAATCAGCGCTTAAAAGAGTCAAATATTTCTAAATTAGTGGTTGAACTGTATAAAATATTAGGCGAAAGTAGAGCTTGAGATTATTTTGACGATAGAGTTAGTTTACTCTTCTGAGGACATTTTGATGAGTCGCTTTCGTTCTCATGGCACCGTGAAGCTGGATGTCATTGACAGAATACTTGTAGTTGAGGGAGTTGGGCCTTGGAATGTAGAGGCCTTAATGAGCGCGGCTACTATAGCATCCCCTATCATCAAGCAATTGTCTGGCCGTGTATGGGGCGCATTAGTTGTGCTCTACGGAGAGCCTATTTATGTGCCAGAAGCGGCAAGCTACCTGAGTAAAGCAATAAGAGCAGAAAAAATAATGGGTCGAGCCGCCACTGCAGTCATTATAATGGAGTCTAAATCCCCTGAATTTGCTAAAACTCATCTTAACCAGATTTATCATAATGCGGGAGAAACAGTGCGTTTTTTTGAAGATAGAGTGGAGGCTAATTGGTGGTTAATTCAGCAAATCAGCCAACATGATTTGCTGAACGTTTAACCGTAACCCACCTACATTGTATTCAAGGTATTGATGACAGAATAGCAAGAGCTGCCTTAGATTGTGTGGTACGGCCAAGTTGTTGCATGATCTTATCCCCTGCTTTACAGAGTTTAATAAGGTCAATCCCTGTATTGATATTCATGCCATTTAACATATATACGACATCTTCAGTAGCAACATTGCCGGCCGCTCCTTTGGCATAAGGGCAACCGCCTAAGCCTGCAACAGAACTATCAATAACACTGATACCATATTGCAAGGCAACCAATATATTGGCCAGTGCTTGGCCAAAGGTATCATGAAAATGCACTGCAATTTTGTCTGGTGAAAGTAAGGGTAAGACGGCATCCAGTAGTGCCGCAGTTTTGCTTGGTGTTCCTGTCCCTATGGTGTCGCCCAAGGATACTTCATAACAGCCCATATTAAACAAGGCTTTGGCTAAAGTGGCAACTGTAGTTGGAGCAATGTCGCCCTCATAGGGGCAACCCAGCACGCAGGAAACATAAGCTCGGACCTGCATGCCTTGAAGCCTTGCTTGTTCTACAAGAGGCTGGAATCGCGCTAAACTTTCTGCCACAGAGCAATTGATGTTTTTTTGCGAAAAGCTCTCTGATGCAGAGCCAAATATGGCGACCTCGTCCACTCCAGCGTCGAGAGCGGCTGCAAAACCCTGTAAATTTGGCGTTAAAGCGGAATAACAAACGCCAGCACGGCGATTGAGGCTTTTAAATACCATAGCACTGTCGGCCATTTGTGGTACCCATTTGGGCGAAACAAAGCTACCAGTTTCTATGAATTTAACCCCAGCTAGAGCGAGCTCGTCAATTAATTGTATTTTGGCTTGTAAACTGATCAGCTGCTTTTCGTTTTGTAAGCCGTCTCTTGGCCCGACTTCAACAATTTTTACTGACTCAGGTAATTTTGCACGGTCAAACATTCAACCCCCTATACTTCGGTATCGAAGGCAAGTAACTCAGCACCACCGTCGACCAATTCGCCAACTTTGAAATAAAACTCAGTAACTTTGCCCGCCTTTGTTGCCTTGATAGCATGTTCCATCTTCATGGCTTCAATAACAATAAGACTTTGACCGGCTACCACTGACTCATTTTTTTGCACTAATATGGCGACCACTGTGCCATTCATAGGCGCGGCGAAATTATGGTGTTGATTATTGTCTTCGCTCAAACCCAAATCTGCCGCGACGGCATTAAATCTAACCAGCCCCGATGGATGGCATAAAGTGTATCCGAGGTCATGAGCGCAGAAGGGCAAGCTTGTTTTATGGCCGTTGATGGTGCTGATAAGCTCTTGTTGGTTAAGCACACCAGTACATAAGTAGCTCTGATTATGGTAGTGAATATTAAATTGTAGTTGGTGCTTATTTTCACCTTGGGTAATGCAAACTTGATGGCATTCATTGTTGACTAGCAGGTCAAGAGTTTCGCTATAAGTTTCATTGGCTCGCCAAGTATTGTTTGCTGACCAGGGTGAATATTGATCTTGCTGAGCTACTGATTTGTGTTGCTGGCGTTTAAGCATCAGAGCCAGTGCCGCCATAGGCACCGATATGGATGATTGCACACCGCTGAACTGGGCTAATTGTGTCTGGTGTTTTTCAATAAATCCAGTATCAATATTGGCCAGTTTGAAGTCTTCAAGCTGGGTTAATTTATTTAAGAAAGCTAGGTTAGTGGTTACGCCCTCAATATGATACTGCGCTAAAGCCAAGTGCAAACGCGCTAGGGCTTTACTTCTATCCATATCCCAAACGATAAGTTTAGCTAACATTGGATCATAATAAACGGAAACTTCATCACCTTGTTGAACACCGGTATCTACGCGCACATAAGCCGATTCAGCGGGTGCTTTTAACAAAGTTAAACGCCCTGTGGAAGGTAAAAAGTCATTGTCAGGATCTTCTGCGTAAATCCTCGCCTCAAAAGCATGTCCATTGATCGTGAGTTGCTTTTGATGCAGGGGCAGCGGCTCATTGTTGGCCACTCTAATTTGCCATTCAACCAAATCTTGACCAGTGATAAATTCCGTTACTGGATGTTCAACTTGCAAACGCGTGTTCATTTCCATGAAATAGAAACGCTCATCTACATCCAATAAAAACTCAACCGTACCTGCTCCAACATAGTTAATAGCTTTTGCTGCTTTGAGAGCTGCCTCGCCCATTTGTTGACGTAGATCATCTGTTAAACCGGGGGCGGGTGCTTCTTCGACCACTTTTTGATGGCGTCGCTGGATAGAACAATCTCGTTCAAATAAATAAACCCCATTACCATGTTGGTCACAGAATACTTGGATTTCTATATGACGAGGCTGAGTTAAGTACTTCTCGACTAACATCAAATCATCGTTAAAGCTCGACATTGCCTCACGTTTCGCCGCTTCCAGTGCAGTTTTAAATTCACTGGCTTGCCAAACTTGGCGCATACCCTTACCACCACCACCGGCTGCGGCTTTTAATAACACCGGGTAACCCATGGCATCGGCATGAGACTTTAATATGTCCAGAGACTGCTCGTCGCCATGATAGCCTGGTACTAAAGGAACCTTGGCTTTTTGCATAATGTTTTTAGCGGCTGACTTTGAACCCATAGCCTCAATGGCACCAATGGGCGGGCCGACAAAAATAATATTGTTTTGTTCACATAAGCGAGCAAACTCGGCGTTTTCAGATAAAAAACCATAGCCTGGATGGATAGCGTCCGCACCCACTTGAAGCGCAATCTCGATAATTTTATCCGCGCACAGATAACTTTGTTTGGATGGGGCAGGGCCCAAATAAACAGCCTCATCAGCTTGGCTGACATGCAAGGCATCTTGGTCGGCATCTGAATAAACCGCGACCGTCAATATGCCCATACGTTTAGCCGTTTTTATAACACGGCAACAAATTTCACCGCGGTTTGCAATTAATAATTTGTGTATCATAAAGGTGCCTTGTTCCAACTTGCTGGACGCTTTTGTAAAAAAGCTTGTAAACCTTCCTGTCCCTCAGCCGATACGCGGATTTGGGCAATTTGCTCACAAGTAAAGTCGATAAGCGACTGGTCAATAACTTTATTTTCAACCTGCAAGATGAGTTTTTTAGCTGCACTGACCGCACTGGGAGAATTGCGCAGTATATGCTCTACTAATGATTCAATACTTGAGTCGAGTTCTTCTTCGGTGACCGCTTCACTAAGCAAACCTAAGCGTCTTGCCCGCCGCGCTGAAAATACTTCCGCCGTCGCAAAATAGCGGCGTGAGGCTCTGGCGCCAATGGCGTTAATTACATAAGGACTAATTGTCGCAGGGATCAAACCGATTTTGACTTCACTTAAGCAAAACTTACTTAACTTGCTGCCAATGGCCATATCACAACACGCGACAAGCCCGATTGCACCGCCAAAGGCTGAACCTTGTACTCGAGCAATTGTGGGTTTATTCATGTTATTTAGACTAGCTAACATCTTGGCTAAATTAGCCGCGTCTGCCAGATTTTCGGCATAACTGTAAGCAGCCATCTTTTGCATCCAATTCAAATCAGCGCCTGCACTAAAACTGCGTCCATTGGCTGCTAAGATCATGACACGAACCTCAGGATCAATAGTTAAGGCTTCAAATACTTCTGTTAAATCTGCTATGAGCTGCGCGTCAAATGCATTGTGTAATTCAGGTCTATTTAGCGTGACCTTAGCGACACCTCGTTGATCAATATTGACTAATAAACCGCTGTATGTGTTTTTCATTACATTCTAAACACCCCAAATCGGGTGTCCTCTATTGGTTTGTTTAAACTCGCTGAAATACATAAACCCAGCACTTGTCTGGTATCAGCAGGATCAATGACGCCGTCGTCCCATAAACGCGCAGAGGCATAATAGGGATGACCTTGATGTTCATAGGTGTCAATAATTGGCTTTTTGAAACTGGCTTCTTCGTCGCGACTCCAGTTATCACCCGCACGCTCTTTTTGTTCTCTTTTAACCTGAGCTAATACCCCAGCTGCTTGTTCTCCACCCATGACCGAGATACGGGCATTTGGCCACATAAAGAGAAAGCGAGGATCATAGGCGCGACCGCACATACCATAGTTACCCGCACCAAAGCTGCCGCCGATTAAGATGGTGAACTTAGGTACTTTGGCACAGGCTACCGCAGTGACCATTTTGGCCCCGTGTTTGGCAATACCGCCAGCTTCGTATTGTTTGCCGACCATAAACCCAGTAATATTTTGTAAAAACACCAAAGGGATTTTTCGCTGGGCACATAATTCAATAAAGTGAGCGCCTTTTTGGGCCGATTCAGAAAATAGGATCCCGTTGTTAGCAACAATTCCCACGGGATAACCAAAAATACGGGCAAAACCGCAGATTAAGGTCTGGCCAAATAGGGCCTTAAATTCATCGAATTCAGAGCCATCAACAATGCGTGCTATTACTTCTCTGACATCATAGGGCTGACGTGTATCTTTGGGGATTAATCCGTAAATTTCATCTACCGGATAAAGTGGCTCGACCGGTTCACGGACATCAATACTGACGATTTTTTTGCGATTCAAACGAGCAATGGCATCACGCGCTATTTTTAATGCGTGATGATCATTGTTGGCAAGATGGTCCACAACCCCAGACGTACGGCAATGCACATCTCCACCACCTAATTCCTCTGCTGTGACAACTTCGCCGGTGGCGGCCTTCACTAAAGGCGGTCCACCCAGGAAGATAGTGGCTTGATTTTTTACAATAATAGACTCATCAGCCATGGCTGGGACATAAGCACCGCCAGCGGTGCACGAGCCCATTACTACTGCAATCTGTGGGATGTTCTGTGCTGACAGATTGGCTTGATTATAAAAAATACGGCCAAAATGTTCTCTATCCGGAAAAACCTCATCCTGTTGGGGTAAATTGGCGCCCCCAGAGTCCACTAAATAAATACAAGGTAAGTTATTTTGCTCTGCAATAGTTTGTGCTCTAAGGTGCTTTTTAACCGTCAGAGGGAAATAAGTACCACCTTTAACTGTGGCATCGTTCGCCACTATCATGCACTCAATTCCGGCGACACGGGCGATACCGGCGATGACCCCCGCAGCGGGTACGTAGTCGCTATAAACATCGAGGGCGGCAAGTTGTGATAATTCTAAAAAAGGTGAGCCTGGATCAATCAATTGATTAATACGTTCACGTGGCAGCAACTTTCCCCTTGCAGTATGTCGCTGATTGGCTTTCTCGCCTCCACCTAACTTTATGACAGCGATTTTTGCTTTCAGATCAGCGACCTGTGTGTGCATATGTTCAGCATTGTCAGCGAATTCTTGACTCTTGCTATTTATTTTACTGATGATCGTGGGCATCTTGTGGTCCTTGCCTGACTTAAGCTGATTCTTTAAACAATTCACGGCCAATGAGCATGCGACGAATTTCTGAAGTGCCTGCACCAATTTCGTAGAGTTTGGCATCCCGCAGTAATCGTCCTGCCGGAAAATCATTGATATAACCATTGCCACCGAGTAATTGAATCGCATCCAAGGCCATTTTGGTTGCAAGTTCTGCCGAGTAAAGAATCGCTCCGGCAGCGTCTTTGCGTGTTGCTTCACCGCGGTCGCATGAACGCGCTACTGCGTAAACGTAGGCTCTTGCCGCGTTCATCTGGGTATACATGTCAGCTACTTTGCCCTGAACCAATTGAAACTCACCGATAGACTGTCCAAATTGTTTGCGATCGTGAATATAAGGCACAACTAAATCCATACAGCTTTGCATAATGCCCAATGGGCCGCCTGACAAAACCAAACGTTCGTAATCAAGACCACTCATCAGTACTCTTGCTCCTCCGCCTTCTTGGCCGAGAATATTTTCTGCAGGTACGTGGCAATCTTCAAATACCAATTCACAGGTATTGGATGAGCGCATACCTAATTTATCCAGCTTTTGTGCTTGACTGAAACCCTTAAGTCCGCGTTCTACAATAAAAGCTGTCATGCCTTTTGAACCGGCATGTACATCGGTTTTTGCATAAACAACATAGGTATTAGCGTCTGGTCCGTTGGTGATCCACATTTTAGTACCATTAAGCACATAATGGTCGCCGACCAGGTCTGCGCGCAATTTCATGCTTATCACATCAGAACCTGCATTGGGTTCACTCATGGCCAAGGCACCAATGTGCTCGCCACTGACCAGTTTAGGTAAATATTTTGCTTTTTGTGCTTCAGTGCCATTTTTATGAATTTGGTTAACACACAAATTAGAATGAGCACCGTAACTTAAGCCAATGCCTGCCGAGGCCCGACTGACTTCTTCCATTGCCACAACATGAGCGAGGTAACCCATATTTGAACCGCCGTATTGTTCTGCGACCGTTACCCCTAATAGACCCATATCACCCAGCTTAGGCCATAATTGATTGGGAAAGGCGTTATCTTTATCTGCTTGGTCAGCCAAGGGAGCAATTTCATTTTGAGCAAAATGATAGACATGTTCACGCAGCATATCGATGTCTTCACCAAGACCAAAATTGAGACTAGGGTAGGGTAGGTTCATAAAATTTTTCCTCAGATTAAATTTGGGTGAATGCGGTTAATTCTTCTTTGCAACGACTTTCAACTTCGTCTAATTCATTCATTAACATTTGAATATCTTCAAGTTGTTGTAACATGTGTTGTCTTTTCTCGGCTGTCATCAGCAACATCGTTTCAAGTTGTACTTTTGAGTTGTGATTCCTATCATAAAGCTCAAATAATGTTTTGGTTTCAGCTAAAGAAAAACCCAGTCGTTTGCCGCGTAATATGAGCTTTAGTCTTACCCTGTCTTTTTTAAAATAGACGCGAACTAAACCATGACGTTGTGGATTTAATAATCCTTGTTCTTCATAAAAACGAATAGAACGGGGTGTAATATCCAATGTTTTGGCCAGCTCGCCGATGCTAAATGTTTGTATAGTCATGTTTACTCGTACGCAAAATAAAGGTAAATAAAGTGTTAAATCACTTTACGTTTACGTTAAGTGAAAGTAAAGGTAAAGTAGGCTTTGGTCAAGGTGCTCAACAAAAATGCCAAGGTATATGAAAGTGTGAGTGTGCAATTTCCTATACAGTTCTAAAGTTCAGTATCAAAATTAAAACTAAACGCTTATTATTTTAGTGAATAAAAGTAATTGCATAAAAAAGGTGAAATTATGTCAGATAACTCAGTTGTAATAGTTGCAGCAAAGCGCACACCAATGGGTGGTTTTATGGGTGCCTTGTCCTCGTTGACATCCCCGCAATTGGGAGCAGAAGTATTAAAAGCCACTATTGACGCTGCTGGTCTGCAGAATAACAATAGTTCAGAAATTAATAACGCGATTGATGAAGTTATAATGGGCTGTGTCCTCCCTGCAGGGCTAGGTCAATCGCCAACTCGCCAAGCCGCCATCGCAGCGGGACTGCCATTGCGCAGTGGTGTTACGACAATCAACAAAGTGTGCGGTTCAGGCATGAAAGCGGTTATGCTTGCTCATGACCTGATTAAAGCAGGCAGTGCTCATAGTATTTTAGCTGGCGGAATGGAAAGCATGAGTAATGCTCCCTACTTACTGCCTAAAGCCAGAAGTGGCTACCGTATGGGGCATGGTCAAGTGCTAGACCACATGATGTTAGATGGACTAGAGAACGCTTATGATGGCAAGGCCATGGGATGTTTCGCACAAGCGACTGCAGACGCCCAAGGCATAGACAGGCAGCAAATGGATAATTTCGCCCTGAGTAGTTTAAGTAAGGCAACTACTGCCACATCAGCTGGCGACTTTAGCAATGAAATTTGTAGTATTACCCTGAGTACAAGACAGGGAGATGTGGTGGTCAGCGAGGACGAGGGACCCAAGAATGCCAAGCCGGAAAAAATACCTAATTTGAAACCGGCATTCACCAAAGATGGCACGGTTACGGCGGCTAACTCTAGTTCTATTTCAGATGGTGCTGCTGCTCTATTAGTTATGTCGGCCGCTAAGGCTAAGGAGTTAGGATTAACGCCGCTTGCGCGCATTGTGGCTCACACCTCTCATGGTATCGAACCAGAGAACTTTACAGTTGCTCCAGTTGGTGCCATGGAAAAATTATTTGCTAAAACCGGATGGACCAAGGAAGACGTTGATCTTTATGAGATAAATGAAGCCTTTGCCATGGTAACTATGTTAGCGATTAATACCTTGCAACTTGAACCCTCTAAAGTCAATGTCAACGGCGGAGCTTGTGCATTGGGTCATCCAATCGGAGCCTCAGGTGCCCGTATTTTAGTGACTTTATTGCATGCTCTTAATCAGCGGCAATTAAAAAAAGGTGTGGCGGCGATTTGTATTGGTGGTGGTGAAGCAACAGCTATTGCCGTTGAGATGTGTTAATTCGCTGATATTTTAAAGGAGACATGATGAAAATCAGCTTTAATCTCATTCTTTTGTTTGGTTTAAACCTTACTCAGTGGGCTCAGGCAGAGGTAATCCAATATACACCGGTTGAGAGTAATGTTGCCTATACAAAGGTGACCTCCTTGGCGTTTAAAGACGCGGATGAGCACATTAGTTATGGCAAAGATGCTTTGCAATATGCATCTTTGTGGCTGCCTGCTGAAGGCAATAAAAAGCAAAATAACTTGGTTGTTTTTATCCATGGAGGATGTTGGTTAAATGCTTATGACATCAAACATAGTTATGCGCTGGCGACCGCATTAGCACAAGAAGGTTATGCGGTTTGGTCCATAGAGTACCGCCGCGCTGGCGATGAGGGCGGTGGATGGCCGGGTAGTTTTGATGATATTTTATCCGGCATCAACAGTGTAATACTGCACACTAATCCAGCTTATTCTTTAGGTAACACTGTGGTGGTTGGGCACTCTGCCGGTGGGCATTTAGCCTTGTTGGCAGGCAGTGAATTACCTGAGTTGAAAGCAGTGGTGGGTTTAGCTGCGATTACTGACATTGTTGCTTACAGCGAAGGTCAGAATAGCTGTCAACAAGCGACGCCTCAGTTTATGGGAGGTAGCGCTATTGAAAAACCCGATGCATATCAACAAGCGAACCCCGTCGACCAAAAAATGCATGTCCAAACCATACTTCTACAAGGTGAAGCTGACACTATCGTACCATCTGAACAAGCATCCTTATTGCAGGTACCGATTGTCAGCAATGTGCAAGCGGGGCACTTTGATTGGATCCATCCTGGATCAGCGGCGTATCAGCAACTATTGATTCAATTAAACAGTATTTTTGCCCAATGATAAATTTCCAAGATATTCAAAAACTAGATGCCGAAGACCCGTTAGCACACAAAAAAGAAGAATTTGACCTTCCCTCAGATTGTATTTATTTAGATGGTAACTCACTCGGAGCTTTGCCTCATGCAGCCAAAAAACGTGTTACTCAAGTAGTAACACAGCAATGGGGAGCAGACTTAATCAAGAGTTGGAATTGCCATCAATGGATTGATTTACCGCTGACAGTGGGTGAAAAAATAGCACCTTTGCTTGGGGCCGGACAGGGGCAAGTTATTTGTTGTGATTCAATTTCAGTCAATCTTTTCAAACTAATTTGTAGCGCATTGGCCTTGCAGAAAGGTCGGCATATTGTATTGTCGCAAAAAGATAATTTTCCCACTGATCTCTACATGGTCCAGGGTTTGAGTGAGCTACTTGGACAGCAGCAATGTGAATTACGTTTGTGTGCGGGTGATAATATTGAACAGTCCCTTAATAGTGATGTTGCGGTATTACTGCTAACCCAAGTCAATTTTCGTTCTGGAAAAATACATGACATGCAAGCTATTACTAAGCTTGCCCATCAACACGGTATATTGGTCATTTGGGATTTGGCCCACAGTGCCGGTGCTTTGCCGGTAGAATTAGATAAGTGTCATGTTGATTTTGCTGTGGGCTGTGGCTACAAATATTTGAATGGCGGGCCTGGTGCTCCGGCTTTTATTTATGTGGCAACGCGGCATCAGCAGGTCGTAACCCAACCCCTTAGTGGGTGGATGGGACACAGTGACCCCTTTAGTTTTTCTGCTGATTACAGTGGTGCTGATGGAGTCAATCGATATTTGTGTGGCACCCCAGCGATATTATCAATGAGTGCACTTGATGCTGCTTTAGAGGTTTTCGCTGATGTTGATATGCAAGTTATTCGCTCAAAGTCATTGAGCCTAGCTAAACTTTGCTTGGATTTATTTGCACAATTTCCTGCTTTGTCTGCGTTACAGCTAGCATCTCCGTTGAATCAGCAAGATCGTGGTAGCCAACTCGCTTTTTCACATCCAGATGCCTATGCTATTTGTCAGGCTCTGATTGCCAATAAGGTTATCTGTGATTTTAGAGCGCCTAATATACTGCGTTTAGGTTTTACCCCCCTCTATACGTCGTTTTCTGATGTTTGGTTGGCGGTGACTCGCTTGAATCAAATTGTGGAAAGTAAAATGTATAAGGATCCGGCTTTTATGCGACAAGGAAAAGTAACCTAAGTAAGTTGGGTAGAGAACTTCCCGGACACAGAAAAAGTACAACAACTGATTGAAAAGTGAGCGAAAATAATATCTTATTAGGGCTTAGAACTAGCCATAAGCTAGCTGCTTAAGCTTAACCTAATTCGCGTTATGAGCGGATCGGGCCCGCTTTAAAGTAAGGATACGTTGTATAAAACACAATATGTTTGTTTGGCTAACTCAGTTTATTTTATTTCGTCTGGCTTTTGGGATGGCATTGTTGTTGTCTACCGATTTGCTAGCCAGTAAGCAATTAGCACTCAACTCTCAAACCACAGATTTCCCTGTCGTCAGCTACTGTGTAGACCCTGATTGGCTGCCTTATGAGGCAATTCGTAATAATCAACACGTTGGTATGTCATTTGATTACATGACTTATATTGGTGTCCTCGCAGAAATCAATTTTAGTTTGATCAAGACCGAATCATGGTCTGAAACATTAGATAAGCTTAAAAATGGCGAATGCCAAGTGGCCAGTATGTTGAACCGTAGTCCTGAGCGTGAAAAGTACTTGCTGTTTACACGGCCTTTTTTCGTAGGTGCAAACGTATTAGTATCAAACGTCGATCAACCTTTTTTGCAAGGTTACGAAAATATTGGCGAGCAAGTATTAGGCACAGTTGCAAACTATCGACAAGCGGAATATATCAAAAATTATTATCCAAATATCAAACTAAAATTAGTCGATACAGAATTAGCAGGGCTTAAAAGCTTGGCCTCTGGCGATATTGATCTATTTGTGGGCTCGCTACTATCCATTAATGCGCAGATTCAAAAAAGTGGTTTTTCGAATTTACGCATAGCCGGCATTGCGGAACCCCAAGACATACTAGGTATGGGCGTTGCCAATGGCGACCAAGTACTGTTGAAAAAACTTGATACTGCCATCGCACAGTTACCTGAATGGGTGCATGTCGATATTTACAAACAATGGAATAATGTCAGGGTTATCGATGAAATTGATCCCCGTTATATATTCGGCGGCATTGGAGTATTCATTTGTCTGATTATTATTGGGATTTGGTGGCAGTTAATTATACGTCGTTACAACGGCAAGCTGGTGGCTAAAAATAGTCAGCTACAAGCTTTGCAAAATGAATTAGTAGAAAAAAATCGTCGCTTAGAATTTATGTCCATGCGCGACCCTCTGACATCTATGTTCAACCGTCATTTTATGCAGGATAGGGTGGAACAAGAGAAACAAGTGAGCTTACGCACAAATGTACCTTTGTGTTTAATCTTAATCGATATCGACTATTTTAAAGCCGTTAATGATCAACACGGTCATGTAGTAGGTGATTTAGTTTTACAAGAGATTGCGACTATTGTTTGCAGCACAATACGAGATATGGATGTTGCTGCACGATGGGGAGGCGAGGAATTTATTGTACTGTGTCCAAATTCCAACTTGGATGATGCTATCAAGCTAGCAAATCGTTTAAAAGATGCTGTTAGCGGATTTGCCTTCAATACTGTTGGGCATTTGACGTGTAGTTTTGGGGTCGCCCAACATTATGCCAAAGAAAGTTTTGTGGAATGGTTTGATCGTGCAGACAAAGCGCTTTATGTAGCCAAAGATACTGGCAGAGATACTATTATCGCTGCCAAGTGATTATCTTCTTCACTGCAACTCATTAAGCGATAATTTGCGTTAAAACATGACGTTCATTGGGCATAACTACTTGCCCTTGAGTCACTGCCGTTTCAACACACACCATAGTAAGGTAACTGTCATCCTCCATATCCTGCATGCTTATGGATTTTTCTTGCCAAGGGTTCCAAACAACGAGACTGTCATGCCCTTGTGAATAAATATTGGTGACAATATTGTCGTATTCAATATTGACGTTGTGGGGCTGGCATAAATGTACCCGATCTGTTTCTGCGCTGAATAAATAAGAAGAGGGGGTTTCAAATAAATGCATATCGCGGGTTTTATCTAAATAAGTGCCGCTTAAGCCGCGCAAACGAATGTGCTTGATATTGTTAATACTAAAATAACTATGTAATGCGCATCGATAGGTAAAGCTGTCTGTACCAATGTTACTGGTTACCAATTGCATAGAGCATTGTTCACCGATATTAATAATGAGCTGTAATTGTGCTTTTCCATCAAAGCCAATTCCTTGACTTGTGGTTGGGCTGAGTATTATTTCTGTCCCTTTTTCTTGCTCCACAGTATGCTCGATTTTCCATATTTGTGTGCGGACGTAACCATGACTTGGAAAATCCTTATTATTGGGATCTTGCTGTTTGGTAATATGCTCACCAAACCAAGGCCAGCATACGGGCACCCCTCCACGAATAGCCTGTACACCATCAAACTTTGCCGCTTTGCTTAACCAAAGTCGTTCGCGTAAGTCATGTTTAGGTTTAAAACTCAGCATATGTCCACCAAATAAGGCAATTTGTGCTGTGGCAAAAGCATTATTAACTTCGAGTATTTGCACGTTCTCTCGAGTCAGAATTGAACAGGATGATGAAAGCAAATTGCGTCTCCTTAAAAGCAAAAAAAGCGACGCTCTGAATTAGAAACGTCGCCTTTTTAGCATAATTAAACCGAGGGTTTAATGCTACAACAAGATTTATTTGCTGATATGAGCAACTAAATCGAGCACTTTATTTGAATAACCAATTTCATTGTCGTACCAAGCAACCAGTTTGACGAAAGTATCTGTTAGGGCAATGCCGGCTGTCGCATCAAAAATAGACGTGCGTTTGTCACCAATAAAGTCTTGAGAAACCACAGCATCTTCGGTGTAACCCATAATACCTTTTAATTCGCCTTCTGAGGCCGCTTTCATGACCGCACAAATTTCGGCATAACTCGCTGGTTTTGCTAAGTTAACGGTTAAATCAACCACAGAAACGTCTGCCGTTGGTACACGGAACGCCATACCAGTTAGTTTGCCGTTAAGCTCCGGGATCACTTTGCCAACGGCTTTGGCTGCACCGGTTGAAGAAGGAATGATGTTTTGTGAGGCGCCTCGGCCTCCACGCCAATCTTTCGCTGAAGGTCCATCAACGGTCTTCTGAGTTGCTGTAGTCGCATGCACTGTCGTCATCAAACCATCAACGATTCCGAAGTTGTCGTGAAGTACTTTAGCTAAAGGCGCCAAACAGTTAGTCGTACAAGATGCATTAGACACAATATCCTGTCCGGTATAACTCTGATGGTTTACACCCATAACAAACATAGGAGTACTGTCTTTTGACGGGGCGGAAAGAACGACCTTTTTGGCACCGGCTTGAATATGTTTACGGGCAGATGCATCGTCTAAGAACAAGCCCGTTGCTTCTACTACTACCTCAGCAGCAATTGAATCCCAGGCTAAATTAGCGGGATCGCGCTCAGCAGTACATCGAATGGTTTTACCATTCACTACTAAGTGGCCATTTTTTACTTCAACAGAACCATTAAACCGACCGTGTGTTGAGTCATATTTCAACATGTAAGCCATATATTCAGCGTCTAATAAATCGTTGATACCAACAATTTCTATATCAGTGCGTTCACACGCTGCACGGAATAAGAAGCGGCCAATCCGACCAAATCCATTAATGCCAACCTTTATTGTCATAATACACCCCTTTTGTACGCGTTAACTTGAAAGATAATTACAAAATTATGGACTATTTAGCCAAATAAGGCAAAATATTAACAAATAAATGTTATTTAATTACAGTTATGTTTCTGCAAACGTATTCAACTTCGGTTGTGTCTCTTTTTAGATGATAATAAATTGTTAATAAATAATGTCAGAATTACAGGAATTTTAAGTTAATGGCCTCATCGCTAATTGATCATCTAGTAGAATATCGCGGAATCGAGTCAAATTACACTGACGCATGGGGTAAGCCTGCCATTATCGATCCTCTTACTAAACAGAAGTTGTTGGGTGTTATGGGCTATGAAGTAGCCGATCCGACCAAACTTAAGTCTCAGGCAGACGACGATATCAATAAAGTATGGTTGAGTCCCCTTAATCCAGTGCAGGTATTGCGTGCCGGAGAAGCTATTCAACTATCTCTTAGGTTACCGATTGAGCTCGTCAACGACCAATATTTATTTACCATAACAACGGAGCAGGGAGAAACCCTTTGTCATTCGTTAACGCCAGTTGATGAACAGTTGATTAATATCGCTCACATTGACGATGTCGAATTCCAAGAGTACCTAATCCAGGTCCCACTCGAATTACCATTGGGTTATCATCAACTTTCTTTAAGTATTGATGGTGATGAAATCGCAGCAATGCGCTTAATTATGGCCCCTAAGTCTTGTTACAAACCTCAAACCATAATTGATGGGAATAAAGTATGGGGCTTGAGCGTGCAACTCTATTGCTTACGCAGCGAGCAAAACTGGGGAATTGGGGATTTTTCTGATTTGTCTTATTTATTAGAAAAAGTAGCCAAGCAAGGTGCACATTTTGTTGGATTAAACCCAATTCATGCACTTTATCCTGCCAATCCTGATGCTTGCAGTCCTTATGGCCCTTCGTCCCGTCGTTGGTTGAATTTTATTTATATTGATGTCACCGCCTTAGATGGTTATCAAGCAATTGAAACTCAAAATATTGTTAATTCAGAAAGTTTTAAACAAACATTAGCGGCTGCTCGTGCTCAGGAATTAGTGGATTATCCGGCTGTTACGCGTTTAAAGCTGCAAGCCCTAAGTACGGTATTTGATTATCAAAATAGTCAGTACCTGAGTAAAAACACCAAGCTCAACAAAGCCTTCAAAGCGTTTATCGCAGACGGTGGTGAAAGTTTGCAGACACTAGCAGTGTATGATGCGTTGCAAGAAGACCTCGCTGCGCAGGGGAAACCTGCATGGGGATGGCCGGTTTTTCCGGCAGAATTTTCTGATTTTAAGCAGCCAGCAGTGGCTAAATTTACTAAGAAAAATGCCCATAGAGTTAAGTTCTTCCTATGGCTTCAATGGCAAGCCGCGCAGCAATTAGCGGCGGCTAATGAGGTCGCTGTAGCAAATAAGATGTGCATTGGATTATATCGTGACTTAGCGGTTGGAGTCAGTGAGGGTAGTGCAGAGATTTGGGGCAATAAAGACTTGTATTGTACCAGTGCGAGTGTCGGTGCTCCACCTGATATTTTGGGACCGCTCGGTCAAAATTGGGGCCTCCCTCCAATGGATCCTGAGAAGTTATATCAACAGCAGTACCAACCGATTATTGATTTATTCAGCTCTAATATGAAAGCGACCGGGGCCTTGCGCATAGACCATGTTATGGCTTTATTGAGGTTGTGGTGGGTGGTAAAAGGTGATTCTGCAAAACAGGGCGGTTACGTTTACTACCCTGTTGATGATCTACTTGCTATCTTAGCCTTAGAAAGTCATAAAAATCAAAGTCTGGTTATTGGCGAAGATTTAGGTACAGTACCAGAAGAAATTCGTGACAAATTAGCTGATAACGGTGTTTATTCTTATCGAGTGTTCTTTTTTGAACAAGCGAAAGACGGTGGTTTTTATTCACCCGCACATTACCCAACTCAGTCAATGTCAACGCTGACAACTCACGATATGCCGACGTTGACCGGCTATTGGCATTGTTACGATTTAGAATTAGGTAAAGAATTAGGGCTTTACCCTACGGAAGAAATTTTACAGGCGCTTTTTATTAGCCGTCATGCTAACAAACAGGCTATATTAGATACCTTGCATTCGCATAATTCTGTTGGTGACGAAGTAGGTTACGACGTTAATTATGTGGGAATGAGCCAACAACTAAACTTTGGCATGCAAAAGCATATGGCGAGTGGTTCAAGCGAATTACTGAGTTTGCAATTAGAAGATTGGTTGCAAATGGACAAGCCCGTTAATATTCCTGGTACTTTTAAGGAATATCCAAATTGGCAACGTAAATTGACTCGAAATCTACAGGGTATCTTTGATGATCCGATGCTTAATGAGCTAGCTTTCAGTCTGACCGAGGCAAGAAAAAACGCCTCAACATAATGCGATAATTAATAGCGGTTCGACCAGATTGGCGAACCGCCCTTATTAAGGCGGTAAAATGCAGCTAGAACAACAGTTACAATATGCAAAGTGTACTTCTCCTTTTAATCACCTCGGTCCCAGCTACCATTCAGCTTCTTCAATCTTCACTATTACTGCTTGGGTACCTAACGCACTATCAATAAGTGCAGTTGATTTAACAACGGGTCAAGAAATTGGCAAACTGACTAGGACGAAGAAAACCAGTTTGTTTTCTGGCGATTTTAAGCTTAATAAAGCGCCTCAAGTCTATAGTCTCAGGATAACTAATGCCGAGACAAACTACGAGATTGTTGACCCCTATCAATTTAAGGAACAGGCATACCATGCGGTCCATTTTGTCGACCATGCGGCGCAAAATGTTTATCGCCAATTAGGTGCTCAATTAGTTAGCCTGGATGTGGGCCTGAAAAAATCAATTGATGCCACCCGTTTCGCTGTCTTTGCACCTAACGCCAGTGCTGTTTCCCTAATTGGTGATTTTAATCTTTGGGATGGCAGCTGTTTACCAATGCAAAAAACCGACTTTGGTTACTGGGTGCTCGTCGTTCCTGGCATAAGTGTTGGTGCAAAATATAAGTATCAAATAAAAGATGCTGCGGGTAATAGTTTACCGCACAAGGCAGATCCTGTTGGTTTCTCTGCAGAGCAATACCCCTCTCATACGTCAGTGGTTTATGATCACAATACTTACCAATGGCAAGATAAAAGTTGGTTAAAGCAAGCGCAGAAAGATAAATATCGCAATCCCATGAGTATTTACGAAGTTCATCTCGGCTCGTGGAAACGACCCGAACGTGATTCAGCTACAACTTATTTAAGTTATCGTGAACTGGTTGAACAACTCATTCCTTACGTCAAAGATATGGGCTACACCCATATAGAATTAATGCCGGTATCAGAGTTTCCTTTTGATGGCTCTTGGGGCTACCAGCCTGTTGGACTCTTTTCGCCGACTAGTCGCTTTGGTTCGCCCGATGATTTTAAATATTTTGTTGATCAATGCCATCAAAATGGCATTGGCGTTATTATCGATTGGGTACCTGCCCACTTCCCAGAAGATGGTCATGGATTAGCTCGGTTCGATGGTACTCATGTTTATGAATATGAAGATCCGCGTAAAGGTTGGCATCCCGATTGGAATTCATGTATCTACGATTTTGGCAAAGACACGGTTCGTCAATTCTTAGTGGCGAATGCCCTATATTGGGTCGATAAATTTCATATTGATGGTTTACGCGTCGATGCTGTCGCCTCTATGTTGTACCTTGACTATTCGCGCGAAGATGGCGATTGGATCCCCAATGTTGATGGGGGCAACCACAACTATGAAGCAATTAGTTTGTTGCAATGGATGAATCGAGAGGTCTATGAGAAATTTCCTCATGCTATGACAATCGCTGAAGAGTCCACTTCATTTCCAAAAGTGTCGCGCCCTTTATTTGACGGTGGTCTTGGTTTTGGTTTTAAATGGAATATGGGCTGGATGCATGATTCTTTGCATTACATTTCCAAAGATCCCGGTTATCGGCGCTATCACCATAATGAAATTACCTTCAGTATGGTTTATGCCTTTGATGAAAATTTTGTCCTACCGATCTCT
>TARA_R110002153_G_scaffold54781_3_pt1 | contig 21570 bp, 15 predicted proteins | sample TARA_R110002153 | Tara Oceans TARA_R110002153 (sample SAMEA4398193) | marine metagenome | biome: Polar Biome; feature: [SRF] surface water layer (ENVO:00010504); material: water (ENVO:00002006), including particulate matter (ENVO:01000060) such as... | depth 5 m | reverse complement strand
TTCCATATCATCAGGAAAAATGTTACCTTTATACCAAGAGTATACAACACCCCTTTCAAATCCTTTAAGAAAGCCTTCAGCTTCGTTGTATATATCGTACCAATGGTGATTAAAATAATTATCAATTGTTGAATGAGTGAAAAAGATATATTCTTTATTTTTATTGATATGATCAAACACAGGTTTCATTTGACCTCGGTCCCACCGTATCATCGATGAATTTAGAGGAGTTGATTTGAGTTTACCAAAGTTCTTCTTGCAATTGTCTATATCATTCCACCAACCTCTAACAATAGAAGGTTTTGACATATCCATATCAAAAAGGTGGTCAATGTTGTTGTGTATTAAAACATCTTGATCTAAATACAGAAATTGGTCTCCATCTAGTTCAGAGAATAGATCTTCGTTAAACATATAGCATTTGCGGTACGCCCAAAACTTACCTCGCGTAGGATCGTATAAATGATCCCACGTTGTGGGCAGTTGTATATCATAAGATTGTTTGGGAGTGTCAGTCAAACAGAAAAACTTGTAGTCTAAGGTACAGTTATTTTCTACTTGCTTTTTTAACTTATCAACGTAAGCATCATATTTGGTGCCCCACTTTACGCATACTATATTAATCATATTTTAAATTTTTACAAATGCAGCAATCACTTCTGAAATGGATTTGGCCTTACGGATTTCTGCTTTTATTCCTCTATCACTAACATCTTTCACGGTTTTATGGTCAAAGATTTTAAGTTTAAATTTGAATAAGCTCTCTTCATCAATGTCGCTTAATATAGTATCTATAACTAAATTAAAAACTTCATCCTGCTTTAGATTACTAAGAGTTAGACCTTCTTTTTCAGCAATGGATTTAACAGCAGCTTCAAAATCATCGCGGGAGGCGCGTATAGACTTTACAGTGTTCTCATGTAATTGATCAATTGTTATCTGTTTCAATAATTGATCCCATGTGGGATCACCATCTTTTGCTTCAATATTAATAGCGTATGGCGGTTCATCAGATTGGGGGTCATTCATAATTGCTTCAACAATAGTTTTTTCATTGTCGGTGAAACGTGCTGAAACTAATTCATGATCATTCATGGCTGTATCCTATACTTGTCTAATTTTTAAAAAGTGTGTAGCTGCTGTAACCACAGAACCGTTAGGAAATTCTTGGGTCCGATAATCATTAGCATTAACTAAGAGGGTTTGGTAATTACCAGAACCATTTAATACAGTATTAACCATACCTGAACCTCTGTTGTTACCAGCACCATTAATACTATATCTAATTCGTGATCCAACAACTTCAGATGCGACGTGTCTTACACAGTTCTTTAATAAAGTATCAAAATTAGCTGTTGAATACTGCTGAATATTAGCATCAGCACTTCTAGTGAACATGGGCACCGTATATGAAACAGCACTGCCTGAATTTGTACGGAATAGATAGTAATTTGTTATAGTAGTTGGTTGGTCTTGAGTCTCACCAATACCACTTGCTGTGTATGCTCCAACATTAGCCCTTGTATCTGAATAGATTGGTGTATTACTAATTAGTGTGTGACCAGATAAAGATGTGCTTGTGTGAATACGATATGTACCAGGTTGATCGGTACCATTGGTTAGTGTATCAATTGCTGGATATATGAACGTGTCATACATGTCAGTAAGAGTCATTGATCTAATGTTACCACTAGTATTATATACTGGAAACGCAAGGCTGTTTGTGTCAGCAGTCGCAGCTGTGTTCTCAGCATTTTCTGCAATTCTGGAATAGTTAATAGTTACAGTTGATACGTTGGGAGTCTCTGCCGCAGTATCAAAGTTAGTAACATCAGTTGTAGAAGCACCTGCTTGTAATCTAGTATCTGAAATACTACCCAAGCTACCCTCAGATGATACTTGTGACAAGTCCACTGAAGGATCGGTACCATAAAGATACCTGACTTGGTTCTTAATGTTTGCAATATCTGTTGAACTCATTTCAATTAGATTATTGCTCCCATCAAGTTTGAGAGGGGTTCTAACAGTCATTTAAATTAACTTCCTGCACCGTACAATGTCTTCACTGCCGTACCTGCACTGTTATATATTACTAATGTAACAACACTTTTTAACTCACCTGATCCGACAGCGTCATCATCCATCTTATCCTGAGTTACAGAATTTGTAGCAAGTTTAGCAGTTGTAACTGCACCAGCATTTATCTTAGCAGTCGTTACCGCATTAGTAGCAAGTACAGTTGCACCGTCTGCTGTAGACGTTATTGCACCAGTGTGGTTGGGGTGTACATAATTGTTAGCATCTGTAGCACCAGTATATCCTAGGTTAGCTAGAGTCAATGTTCTTGTAGCGACTGTCGCATTAGCATCTGTAACGTGACCTAATGTATCTGTAGTAACATTAAGATCTAAATCTGATATAACAGTTGCTCCTGTAAGAGCTCCTGTATCGATAGCCATATCATCACCAGGATGTGATGGGTGTGAATAAGCAGCTGGAATAGTAACTGTTTTAACATTAGCTGCGGTTACGTGACCTCTAGCATTTGATGTTATAGAATCTATAGCAGTGAATGTTCCACCATATGCAACTGAACCTGTTGATGTTGTATTTGTTCTTGAAATGTTGCTGTGATTGATTGTACCAGAAGAAATACCAATCTCTGTACCACCAGAGAAGTGAGCTCTTGTTTCTGATGCAGAAGGTCCTGTATATGTGAATACACCAGTACCTTGGTTATAAGCAAATGATCCATCACCACCAGCATCAGTAGCACTTACTTTATTTCTAAAGTCTGCATCTGTATCAATACGATCGTCTAGTTCATTGATTGCTGCAACTAAGTTGTTCTTAGCTGTTGTATCTAAACTTGCTAGATTACCAATCTGTGTTAACTGAGTAGAAGCACCAGAGTCAAGTAAATTAATCTCTGATTGTAATTCAGCAATTGCTCCACTGACAGTAGATGCTGTAGTACCCATTGCACCTGTCGTGATTGTACCTAACTCAGCATCAAGTTCATTGATAGCATCTGCTAGTGTTGTAGCTGTAGTTGTTATTGATTGTGTTTGTTCTACTTTAGTATTAAGGACATCAACTTCTGCTTCGAGTTCAGCAATTGCTCCACTCACTGTAGAAGCTGTAGTACCCATCGCACCTGCAGAGATTGTTCCCAATTCTGCATCTAGTTCATTGACCGCATCCGCTAGTGTTGTTGCAGTTGTTGTCAAAGCTTGGCTTGGTTCTACTTTAGTGTTAAGAACATCAATCTCTGTTTCTAACTCTAATATAGCACTGCCAACCGTACTAGCGGTTGTTCCCATTGCTCCAGCTGTGATTGTACCTAACTCAGCATCGAGCTCGTTGATTGCACCAACAAAGTCTGAATCTTGAGTAGTTGTGAGATTACCTCTCCAACCTAGATCTGCGGAAACAATATTCACCTTGTCTTTAAAGGCGCCTACTGTGTCACTTAAATTTACAATTTGCTTTGGCATGTGTTACTTCTCTGCTAATTTTGTCAGTAAATCTTTTATAGCACTAATATCATTCTTTAATTGATCCACGTCAGATTTCAGTTCTCTTTGTTCTTGTTGTTCCAGCTGCTGCCTATGCTTTCGTTCTCTAGCATAGTTAGCTTCTGTACTATTTATACTAATGACAGCGCCAGTATTCTTATCACGAACAAGATCTGTACGACCTTCTACTTTCACATGGTCCATATTATACCGTTAACGCAATGACTCTTAGATCGCCAAAACGTGGTACCTTAGCACTATTAGTTGATTTCATTACAATCTTTATTTGGAACTGATCAAAGTCGTCAAGCGTTCCGTTTATTCCCCCAGCAAGATATCTATAGTCTCTGAAAATAACAGCATTATCATCTGATGGTATAGCTGTTTCTGGAGCAATCAATGTAAAGTCTTTATCAGTTAATCTACCACCAGTACTATTTGTTCTGAAGTATACATCAAAACCTGCTGCTGATGGTTTGTTAGCACTTAACATAATCTTTAGACCTTTAGCTTTTTCAGCTAATGCGATTGGTCTTGTAAGATGTTTAGCTAGGGATGAGCCACCTCTAGCGCTTGTCTCAGCTACAGCAGCCAGAGCATTGTTGTTGTCTACTCTGTTGTGTATTGTAGATACTGATGTTCTTTGCATGTCAATTACAGGAGATACTAAAGACGAGTTAGTTGTAAAATCAACTTTAATCGATGTTGATCTAATACCAGAACCAATGTTTGCATCTGCATTGCGTTTTGTTGCTAGCAACTTAGGTGTATCAAAGTAAATGTTACGGTTGATTGGATATGCTGTATAAGATGTTTCTTTCTGATACGCTGTTTCTGCTCCACCCAAAGATTTACCAGATGTTAATTTAGCATTAGCTGATACAGTTGTTAGTGGTGGAAGAATATTCTCAACCTTTAGCATCATCACATCAAACATATTTTGACGTTCAATTGTAAAGTCTCCACCACCTGTTGTAGCAGATGTAGCGTTTGCTGCTGCATTCACTTTGAAGGTGTTACCATCAACAGCTGTAACTGTTCTAGTACCATTAATGTTATTTGCAGCGATGCCACCTACCGCAGCTGCTCCTGCTATTAGAACATCATCACCTACAATAAAGCCGTGGTCTTGTAATGCTATTGTAATAGAGTCTGCATCTGAAGTATTTGTTTTGATAGCATTTGAAATATTTACTACTGGTGGAGGACTGTTTTCGATTACTACTGATCCGCTAGTAGCAAAGTCTGCCCTAATCAATTCAAATGTAAGATCTTTTGTTTGATCTGGTTCCCAAGTTCTAGCGTTCTGAGATTTAAACAAAGATCCCATTGTAGCTTGCTTAGTTAATTTCTTTTCTGTTGAGCCAATAATAAACTCTCCAGCTTCAGCAACATATACGTTATATTCGTTTGAGTCACTTAACAATACTATGGCATACTCTTCATTACCAGTTAAGTATACTGGCTCATCAAACTGGAATGTTACAACTGCTGTACCATCTGCTGATGTTGTGATCGCGCTAGGAGCTTTGAATACTGTTGATCCAGGAAGAACCGAATCCGCTGATGGAATACCGTTGACCATAGGTCTTAGTTGAGCTATAACTGGACTTGCACCTGTAGCTGGTTTAGAAGAAAATCTAACTTTGATTGCTGTGATAAAAACACCTTCTAGATCTTCAATAACAAATGATTGCGCAAGAGGATCTGTTCTTTCACCAGCTCGTCGAACAGGATCTGGTGCTGGTCTAAAGCGAGTGGTGACCGATGAAGATGCTGTGTTAGTTGTAAACGCAACATCAACCAATCTTGTTGATAGTACAGTTTGCTGTCTGTGTACTGTAATACCCTGTGCATAATACTTACTAGAAGCAATTGACGTACAATCTTCTTCGTTATTTTTTGAAATATCAATGAGAGTAAATGAACGGTCTCCAGCATTAAACTTAACATCATTTGTGTGTGGTAAGAAGAATGATCCCTCAATCCTACCATTAACATCAGTTACAAGAGTTGTTGTTGGTGTGTTAGGATGTTGTGTGAGAGTATTAAAGCCTGTAGAGTAATCAGAGTCGAGAGTAGAAATTCTTTGGAAAGACTCTTGCTTAACCCAGCTAGAAACATCTTTGTTCGCAAAGAACGGGAAGTGTCTTGTGTTAGGTTTCAGGCCTTGAGCTTTGAAGAAGATCTTTCTTGTTCTCATAAATGGGATGAATGTACGATTAACTTCAACACCATCCTCATCAATAAATTCTGTACTTGTTCTAAGTCCAGATACCTTAGCAGTAACTGTCGACCTAGTTGTTGTTGTGGTTCTGGTATTTCCAGATGTAAATGATGATGTTGTTGAACCACCAGCACGGGATCCTAATCCCTGTCCTAGACGTTCTGTACCAGACCAGTTAAAACTCCAATCATCCCAGACAGCGCCAGTTACATTACCTTGTGCAAAGCCTCCATCAACAACAATTGGATCTGTGAACTGAGTCTCGAACCACTCATCCGATGTGGGAGATAGATCTAAGAAACCACGATTGGTCACAACAGCAAATGGATTAACATTTTCTGTTCCGGTCATAAAGTCATTATTAATATAACTTACTTCTGTATGACTTAGATATACATTATCACCTTTTAGAATAACATTGGTGTTATCAGCATGGTCACTATCATAAAATAGATTTGTGTTTCTATTAGAAAATGTAGGTCTTAGTTCTTTACGTGATGGATCTATAGCTGCTTTATAGTCGGGTGATGTTACAAACGATCTTGCTTGATCAGCAAAGCCATCTACAAAGAAACCTGATTTGTTTCTATTGAGACCTGCAGAGTCGTATACCTCAAACTGAGATGTCTCAAGCTCGAGCAACGTGAGTGCAGTCGTCTCTTCTAAATTAGATAAACGTTGTTCCAATCTACCAATATCAGCCATAGTAAATCTTTTGTATGTTAGCATCTCACTGTTAACATCATTATCAGTAATAACATATGGATTCATCGCTACATTAAATAAGTCTAGTGATTTTTCTGGTGACTTAGGAAGCTGGGGATTAACTGATGCATCTCCTGCTATAATAGCAATGGTACTATCCGTATCAATAACAACCTTTACTGATTGCCCTTGATAATAATTAACATCAAAGGTTATTAGATCAGTCGGTCTAGGCAGTTCATTAATCTTTGCACCAGAGCCAAAGTTGCCCGAGCTGTTTACAACCGGTCTAAAGTCAATAACATTTCTTAGATTGACAACGGTTCCATCTGATCTTGTAAAGTTAGGAATGTTCTCATACGCAACTTGACCTGTATATGAGTTAACTGCGAAGAAGTCCCCACCAGCCCCATGCTCAAAATATTTGTACTTAATATACACATTTGATGCTTGAGTGTTACCAGCAATGATGTTTAGTTTACCTAGGTCATACTTGTCATCTCTTTGACCATTATCTTGTTCGTAGATAGCAGCTAATGAATCACCATCTGAGTCTACTAATTTAATAGTATCAAATGAATATACATCTGGCTTATCTAATGTTACATTACCATCACCATCTGGAGTGATTGTTTGCGTGCGATCTGTCAATGTTTTAGATCTAACAACACCTGCTGATTTATTAACATAGGCAAGAACTTCATAAGGGTTCTGACTTACTGCCGCGCCAGTAATACTTGCTGATTGTGTGCCAGCTCCAGCTACAGAAGCTCCTGTATCTACATCAGAGTCAGCAGCTCCCATTGTCCATAGAGTTGTATCAGAGAATGTTTCACCAGTCGCTGTTAACGAGATAGTAGCTTGACCACTCGCGTTTGTTTGAGTAGAGAAACGTCTTTGTACAGCAACAGAAATGTCTGAGATAGATTGTGGTCTAATTCTGGGTAGATCAAATAACAATGTGCTGTTAGATGCATCTTTGAGAACTGCCTTATTAATTTCTAATACTAGGTTCCAGAAATCTGTTGTTCCTGTACCAATAGATTTAACATCAGCAAAGTTCTGACCTGCGTTCATTGCAATGTCAAACAGATACAATCTATAGTTTGCACCATCTTCTTCAACATGTCTAACTCTAGCTGTACCAATAGTTGAACCACCATGTGTTACAGCAGTACGTAGGTTCATCTGTTGAAGTTCATTGATATTAGGAATACCTTTGTTTCCCGTAACAATGATGTAGCTACCATAACTTGAAGCAACAACTTGGTTGTTTTCTGAGGCTGTTGTTCTTGGTTTATCTAATGTGATAATTGTATCACTTGGGTTGTGAGCTCTATAACCATCTACATACGCAGTGCCTGAGCTGATAATAAAATCTAGCTTACTGGCATCTGAATCGTTTGTTTCAAAGTTAAGTTCGAAAGGCTTTACAATGTAGTCACCTGACTCTTCTTTTGTGCGAAGAGCAAGAACATTATTAATCTCATTGTAGTTGTCTGTAGCTGATACTTGAGAAGATACAATACCGTTTTTAATCTTGGCAACTTCAATATAGTTTTCATCAGAATCAATTTCTGATTGTTCTGCAATCGTTAAAGATATTCTATAACGATCAGCACCTGGAGAAGATAAGTTAGGTGTAGCACCCTGATTATCAAATAACGCGTTGTTATCAGCAGCAGTCACAACATCTTGTGTTACTTTAAAACCAATACTTGTAGTAGGTTTGTTAGAATACTTTGCAACGATCTTTGATTGGTTTTTAGCAAATACAAAATGTTCTTGTGCGAAGAAGTCACCTGCGTGCATCGATACTTTACAACCTTGACCTACAGCTGGATTAGATACAGTGTTGGTTGATTGTACGGTCAATGTAAAGCTAGAACTTGTTAGTTCTTCACCAGCTGCTACTCTCACAGGAGCGGCACCGCTTGTACCACTAGACGTGTTTGTATATGCAATATATAGTGTAGCTGGATCTGATCCAGCTGCAGCGATGACTTCAATTACCTTAAATGCAATTGAACCCGCTGATGTAAATTCTACACCCACTAGATCTGTAATAGTTGCTGGTAAAGCGTTAACTGTAGTATCAAGTTTAACAAATTCATATTGAGTGTTGACGGTTAGTCCACCTGGATTGACTGCAGCACCTTCTTTAAAGATGTGCTTGCCCAACCGACCCAATTCTTTTTGCATAATTGTCTGCAGTTGTGTGAGTTCACGAGCTTGCAATGCACGTCCACTGTTGAACAGGATTCTATGATAGTTATCACTATCTTTAAAGTCATCTCTGTAAGTAGATGAGAAAATTTCTGAAGTAAACGCTTTTGTCATGCTAGTCTTCCATTAGAGTTGGATAATAATTTTGATGTCTTCTGTCTGGTCAGCAGATCTTTGAATGGCTGCTCTATTATCTATATACATTACTTCACCGGTGCTAAAGTCGACATCACCTTTGACGAATGCAAGAGAGTTAGCATCTGTTCCTACTGTTTCAAGAACACCTGCGCCATTACCATCTGTTTCTGTAATAGATTCACCTTCAGTAAATGGTCTGAATTGTGTATCTGAATCTTGAATATACCACACTGTATCTGAGTCAGCTTTTACAACATATGCTTTTGCTAATGATGTAGCACCTAACATTGTTTTATCAGCAGAGAACCCAGCTGTGATTGTTTGGAATTCCATACGTCTCAATGCATTACCAGTAACACCAGTAAAGTTTGCATCAGAGTCTGGGATTTCAATGTTCTTAACAAGCATAACTTGTCTAAAGTCATTGCCCACTGTCCAGTTAGAACCTTCTGTACCATCTGGTTTAGCTGTAAACATAATAGCTGTAGATTTGAGATCGTCTCTTGGATCAGCACCTAGTCCTTTTGCAGGACCCATAATTGTTCTAACTTTAGCACCAGATCCATTACCACCAGTTACTTCTGCGTGGCTGTATGTATAGTTAGTACCATGAGCCAATGTCCCATCCGAGTCTGTCACATTAACAACTGTAACTGCTCCACCTGAGATAGTAGCTGTCGCTCTTGCTGTTAGACCATCACCATATACCGTTACTGTTGGGACTGTTGTATAACCAGAACCACCTGCCAATACTTCGTATCCAACAACCTGGCCAGCAATAGCAGCGTTTTGGATACCAACTTGTTCAACATGGTCTGCAGGGTCGTCTGAGTCAAATGCTCCAAACTTTGTTACAGGCATATAGTTAGCAGATAAGAACTGTGATGATCTTAGAGCACCAATAGAGTATAAGAATTTCCAGCGGTAACCGTCTCCAGTTTCAAAACCTGTGGTCAGGGTACCGGTTGGTTTAACTGTGGAAGTTACAGTCTGTCCTACGGCGTTCTTACCACCTTCTAGACACACATATACGTTATTCTCATCCGTGATAACATAAAAGCTATTACTTGGATGACCTGATATATTATCATCATATCCATTGTAGATAGCACCAAGAGACCAAGAGTAACGTGGTACAACAAATGAATGAGCTTCTACATTCTTAACAGCAACCATGTTTGTCTGAGCATCTCGTATTGTACGATCTGTATTGGTTGGAGTAGGAGCTGCATCAGTTGCGTTCCAGTCGATGGGTCTACCAACTGATACGTAATAGTTGTTAGCCGAGTCAGCTATATCTGATTGTAGATTAGTTATGATCTCTTTTTTAAATTTATCTGTAATAATTGCTGGCATGTTTTATCTCTTATGCTGTTACGAAGAATAGGGCAGCTGCGTCTGAGGATGCATATTCCTTAGGTGACAATAGAAGCCATCCATCTGGATCATCAAACCACATACACTTTACTGCACCCTTAGCTCTTAGAGTAAAGGATGTCCCGTTCTTAAATAATGTTGGAGTAATAGTTACGTCACCTGTTCCTAGATTGGTTAGAGTCTTTTCTTCACCAACAAAGGTTCCGTTTGGCATAGTAGCAGCGATTGCACCACCTGCATCAAATATAATTAATGATCGTGTGCTAGGAATAGCTTGACCAGTAGAAGAAATTGTTTCTGGTTTAAACCGTACACCAGTCTGAATATGAACAAGTCCACCATTCTTACCTGAAAGTCCAAGTCCAATATCTGAATCACCACCATGTCCAGCTAACTGAGGAATACCGTTGGCAGCTGCGTTTGAAACTTTAATGTGGTTAACAGCACTAGCCGAAGGATCCATTTCCAAAAGTTCAGCACTGTTGGCATCCTGGATGTGACCAGTGATAGTTGGGTTAGTCAGTACAGGTGCTGTTAATGTCTTATTAGTTAATGTCTGAGCATGTGCTTGAAATACAAATGTATCAGCACCTGTTAACAATGGTAGAGTTACAGTTCTGTCTGCAGTCAATTCATTAACAGCAAATACATATTGATGGTTAGCAGATGTATCATTAATCTGTGGTAAGGTCAACAATGGATCTGTCAATGTTTTATTAACAAGTGTTTGTGTACCACCCGTCAATGCAACTGTACCACTTTCACCTGGTAAGTTAATTGAAACCTTTGCTGAACCTTCTATGAATCCCAACACAGTGTTGTGTGTCAATCCATTATAAACTAAACCACTGTCTGCTAATGACATCTTTGATGTAACCTGAGCACTATCACCACCCAGTAGAGTATAAAGCTCTACAAAGTTATCGTTGGTCTTACCAGTTGCGGTACGTAATGTATCGCCTGTTCCATCGTTAGCTGTAGTGCCTCTGTTTATGTTCTGTCTTGCCATTGCCCAATTCCGTTTCTGGTATTAGTTGTATTTATACTGTTTTATTATGCTGAATCTGAATCATAGTAAGTATATTTAACTTGATCCATTGTATCGAATACATCACGATCCATATCTGCTCTAGGTGTTCTTGCATCTCCAACTGCAGAGTCCGCATCCATTGTTGGTGAGTTAGTATCAATAAAGTCTGAGATATTGTCGTAGTATCCATCAATCTCTGATAGAGGCACAGTTTGCATTGACTCAACTCTACCTGGTAGATCAATACGTAGTTTGGTACCATCTGAATCTATTTCACCAGTAAGATCTGTAGTAAGTAGACCCAGACCTAAATTAGCAGTTCCTTGAACAACCGGATCGTTAATACTCTTAATATAGTCTGGTGTAGATAAGGCCATAGCGGTTGTACCTTCAAGTAATACTTGACCCCCAAAGTACATGCCAGATGGATGTACAAATAATTTATATGCTTCTCTCCATACAGATACAGGAATGTCTGCTTTAATTAAAATAGCAAACACTTGATATAGTTTATCATCTGTTAAGAACTTTTGTGACTCAGGACCTATTCTTGAATCAGTCTCACCAACAATAAAGCGGTCTTCTTTTGTATATCTAACATCAGGTGTAACACCAAAGAATGTTCTAAAGAACTGTTGTATAGAATACAATGTCCCTTTAGATCTATAAAGAGTATTAGAATACTTAGCGGCTGCTCTTTTGTTTTGAAAGCCTTCAAAGTATGATTGACCCAATAGCAATTCATCTTCAAGAAAAGATAATAGTGATAGATCTGTTGCTGTAATGTCTCTTGCTGTTAGAACATCATGGACTAGCTGCGCTGGAGACTGATCTGAGTCTTCAAACTGATTGTACGCTTCAAGCAATTTAATTAGTTTTGGATACTCAGTCTTAAAGTAATCTGGTAGAACCTGCTCAACCTGATGGTTGTCAGTAAACGTATAGTCTCTACGAAAGTTATCTCTTAATGTATAATCTCTTGGCATATGATTCTACTATACTGAAGTTACGATTACTGCGGATGCAAATGATGGATCTTCGTCAAATTCTAAGATGTCCTGTCTTACAGGAGCAATCGCACTTTGGTTGGCTGGAAGTACACTAATCTTAATATAATTAACACCACCAACAATGCTGTTGGGTTTAAAACCAACAAGTGATAAAGTACCATTTGCAGCTTCATAGCTGCCCACATTATCTACAACAACTGTAACACCATCTAGTGTTACTACTTGTAGCTTATTGGAATTTAGCTTATTTCTAATTTTACAATTCTTACCAGCAACTACAAATGATGAGCTGTTAACAATATAGTTAACATCATCTGGCGCAGCAATTGCTGTTGGGAATCTTTGTTCAAAATCGTTCTGAGCATCTAATCTTGGAATGATACGTTGTTGCATCTTTACTTCCATACGAGAAGAAAGAACAGCTGGTGATACTTCATCAATTAAAGTCAACACATTTGATCTTCTAAATGCTTGACCAAACTTACCTGTGTTAGCAGAAAAGTAATTTCTTACAGCTGTATTAACAGAATCTGTAATACTATTAAGTGATAGCGTTGTTAATTTACTATTAAATTGGAAGAATGTGTTTGTCTCTATAAATGTCTCAACTGGATCGACAAATCTTAGTCTAAATGATACAACAGATAACTGGTCAACCAACTCTTGTATACTAGATTGTGTTGTTGTCTTTGTAGAAGCAGGAACATCATCTTCATATACGATAGACATATACACAGCACCAAATTCAGGCTTCAGAGCATCTTCACCACCAAACGATTTGATATCTTTAATTAGTGTTGAGAAGTTTCTTAGTACCAATGATGAATAATCGTCTGATGTTACCATTCTATTTTGTGTAGCATATTGGAATGGAGCATTAGTTCTAATAGACTGATTAGTTTCCTTCGCATCACCACCCAACGAGTTGGTAACAGTTGCTGCTGATATGGTATAATTAGATCCTGATACTTCAATTTGAGACACTGGAGTAAATACTGCACCTTCATTTGCAACTGCACCGCTAACAGAAAGAAAGTCTAATTCAATCTTATAACCAGCTTGTGGACTAATGCCAAATGTTACACCATCACCAAATGATAACTCAAAGTATTCGTTAGGAGACTCTTTGAGGATATACAACGCTGTCTGAGCATTGATAAGAGTGGCTGCTTTGATATTCTGATATGTTCTAAAAGAACTTGATGCTACTGATTCATATACACGAACAATAGCTGTATCGATATCAAGGTTCTTATCTGGTACGATGTACAGAGCATCTTGAGATACTGCATCAGCAATAAAGGTCTTTGTCTTTTGTGTACCTTCATAGATTGTGATGTTAGAGGACCCACCTGTTGTTTTAAATTGGTAGATCCCAGATCCATCATCAGTAGCAGATACTGTTTCTCTTGTTTGGAAAGCATATGTTATATCATCGATTGAACTTTCAAACATAATACCAGGAGCTAATGATACGGTAGTTGGTCGTTCAGCCAGCCCTGAGAGGTCTATAGAGAAGCTTACAACGGCTCTTGATGCAGTCATGGACTTTGGAACGTATCCAATTCCTTCTGCTAAAGAAACTAGAGAGCTTCTTAATTGAGCTGTACCTAAGTATGATTCGTTTAGTGAGAAGTTAGCGATCAAACCATTGTAGTGAGTGTTGTATGCTAACACATCTAAAATGTTCGATAGACCAGAAGCCTCGAAGTTGTAATCCGCAAACTCATTTTGCTGAGCTAAGAATGTTTTAAGGTTATTCTTAATAGATGTAAAATCTAAATTGGTTGACTTAATAGTTGTTGCCATTATCTCAGTCTCGCTAAGTTCGTTGTGAATGTTACAATTTCATCTGTGCTTACTACCCTAAATTGAACAGATACTCTCATATCGTTTTGATCGGGGAGAACTCTAACATCAATATCTACAATACGAACTCTTGGCTCATATTCTTCGATTGATGATATAATGTTATCTCGCACTTCAGATTCAGTTTGGTCGTCAGCTAATTCAAATAATAGTGCTGTAAGGTTAGCACCATAAAATGGTTCAAAGGGTTTCTCATAATGATTAGATAACAACAGATTCTTTATCGATTGTTTAACCGCTGCTGCATCTCTCTTCTTATATATGTCTCCAGAAGGCCTCTTATTGAACGTCAGGTCAATATCAAGGTAGTCCACAGTACGTGATGATATCAGCGTACTCTTCTGTAGATCTCCATCTTCCGATGATAATACTCTTCTAATAGCCATTGTACTTCCAAATGATTTCTATTATTTATAAGTTAAATTAGAGCGTCTGAGATTGAAATGTAAGACTCTCTCGCTAAAGCTACACCTCCAACCCCAAATGAATATTGAGCTGCATTAAGATCCACTATTTGAATATTACTAAATGGACTCAATTCAGATATGATTGATGCTCTAATTGCTTCTTGTCTTGCTGTATCACCCTTTTGAGTTATACGGTATAAAATGAATGTTACAAGATGTCCTAATCTCACAGATGTGTTCACAATATCTGCTATTCTTTTACCAATTGCTTCTGGTGTATCTGCTGTGGTAATAGCATCATTATATCCAGCAGATATAACAACAACCTGTCCAGCTCTGATTCTATTAATATTTTCTTTGATAGCCACATCGCGTGATGTCCTAGCATCTTGACCATATGACTGCCAAGGATCCCCACCATAAACTCTCAATAGTCTAGCATGAATGTCTCCAACGGTAAAGTACCCAGCAACATTATCAGGTAAGTTAACTGGGAATGTTACTTTAGTATTAGGTCTTTCTGTTACTTCAACTAATTGTCCCACAGCTTGAGTGGTATTATTGAATTGTGTCTCTACTATCCCTTTAAACTTAACATCATATGTTGATGGTATATTAGGAGTCTGAATAATAATTTGAGCGTTTAAGATACCCTCTTCTTGAACATCATAATCCAATATAATTTTATCATACGTTCTATGATATATTTGTAGATAACGAGCTAGTTCAAATGATTTGTCGTTGTCGACTTTACCATTAATTCTTAATTCATATACAACGCCACGTCCAGTTTTAGCCAAGAAGTTGTGATTGCTATCATCTTCTGTCATCTGTTCTTCTGGTGATTGCTTATATACACCTTCAACTACAACTAATGTATGATCAGCAAATGTTCTTTGATTGGCTTTAATTGCACTTAGTATCTCTGCATGAGGAAGTAAATTCCTTGCTAATTGTATTCTATCTGCCAGCTCCGGTATATGTTGTAATGTTGTTCCTATTAAGAAAGATCCTAATGTCACACCATTAGCTAAAGGAGTAGCAGCAGTAACTTTAGTTAAGCCTTCTGGTAAGAAGCGTAGGTCAGGTAAATAATTTTTGGGCATTATACAGCTCTTATCTTTTTGGATGTTAGATATGTTGAAGGAGTTCCCATGGGTGTTTGACCTTGTATGGTTAACTTAGTTGCATCTACAACGCTTGAAACATTGGGTGGAGCTGTCTTTGCATAATCAGGAGATAGATTGCCTTCAGCTATTTGTGTAGTGATAAATGATGGATTAGATCTGTGAGCTGGGTCTCTCATCTTAGCTCTTGTCTGCTGAGGTGTCAAAGTAACATTTGTTACTCCTCCAGTCTTTACAGATGCATCTATATTGTTTTTAATTGTATTATCAGGGTCAATAATTACTTCGTTGATACCTCTATCAGACTTCTTATACTCTGTTAGTAAGGCTGCTGTGGGCAATGCAGTTGCTGTTTCATCTCGTGCAGTGTCATCTATAGTATACCCTTGAGCAGAACCTGTATTACCAGCAGAACCTGGATCAGTATCAGGGTCTGAATAGTTCTGAGAGTTAGTAACATCAGCAGTTATAGCTTGATTAGCTGTCCCTGTTAAATCTCCTTCAAACAATGGTGCTTTCACTCTAGCACTAAAGTCACCAGATACGCCGTAGATGTTCTTAACATAAGCAATGATGTTCTCGCCACCAAATGTTCCTGTGTCACCAAAGACAGATAAGTTGTCAGCAGCAATGTTTGTATTAGGTGCAGTGATTACAACTTCACCCTCTGATGTCATGCTTAACGTCCCAGATGAAGCAATTGTCAGTTCACCTTCTACAGCATATCTACAATCACCTTTAACTGCTGTGTTTAAACCTTGGAGATATTGATGCATACCTCCACCAGTAACAATGTTAGATTGATTGCCATTAACTACTTTACCATCATCACCATATATTGTTGATATAGATGATCCTTTGATCTCTTCTGTCTTATCAGCAGATTTAATATTATACTCACCCCCAACATTAACATTAAAGTCTTGGGCAACATCTATTGTCAAATTAGTGAATTTAAGGTTACCATCACCCCCAACATTTAAAGAGTAATCTTCATCGGTACCTTCAACACGTCTGCGCCCTGTTAATAGTATAGAACCATCAGGACAAAGTTCAATCCCATGACCCTTTTTGTGTCTTATCATAACTCTTTCAGAGCCAGATGTATCATTGTATTCAACTATATGACCACCAGGAGTTACATATGTGTAGCATTGAGCGTATTCTTTATTCCCACCAGTGTGGAAGTCATCAGGCAATTCAGCTCCGTGTAGAGATAGATTCTTATCAATTGTGGTGTGAGTTGATTGTCCTTCTGTACCTGGTGCTGGATGTACTCCTGTTTGATCACCAAAGCCCTCAGAAATCAAACCAGCTGTCTGAACTTGTCCACTACCTTGGACATTACTTCTTTTAATTAATGTTTCTACACTATTAACAGCCATTATACATTTCCTTGTGAAGCAGATATAAGTTGTTTAGTTGATGATGACCTACTGCTTTGACCATGATTATCTTTTCTTAACGATTGCCTAATTGCTTCAATGTTAACTCCCACATTGACTTCAGATAGATCATCAACATCCCGATATGCATCAAACACCTGACCTCCTGGCCATACACTATAGAATGCTTCCATTATAAACTGAGCACTCTCACCTTGTTTAATAGTAGCTGGGTTATTTTTAACATGAGGAATTACAACACCAACCGAATATTTTTCGCGGGTAGAAGAGTAAGATCCAGCTTTTGATATTGGACGTCCTCTTTGAATATTACCACCTGATAATATAACATAGTGGAAAGGAATGCCATCACTACCTTCTGCGTTATAAGTTTCGTGAATGTCATTAGCTGTTAGTATTTGATTTTGAGTCATTTCATGTCCAAAGAAGACAATCTCTGTAATCTCTCTTGAACATTTAATCATTTCTATCTTCAGTTGTTCTAGAGTAGCTATAATATCAAAGTATCCAGCTGGAGTCTTGCTACCATTCCATTCATTATTTTTACTCGATACATCATAGACAGCAGTTGATGAGTTTCCCACAGGTCTTTTTTCAATCTGATCATTTATACCCACAGGGATAGCACCCAATGCAGATTCTACTTCAGAGATTGACTTTCCTGTTTCCGCAACGACAATCCTAACAGCTTCTGCAGAGTTATTACTTTGCAGTAATACCAATACACTTGCAGCAACTGGAGAAGATACCCCCACATTCTCAATTAGATTAAGAGGTGTTGCATCTGTCTGTAGTATAATATCTTGTAAGACATTACCAGTAGAGCTTTTAACTATATTGCTAAACGCGTTTGTATAAGCAGTAGAAGCAGTTGTAAACTCTGTAGAGAATGTATTAAAGTCTTTTAATGTAATATCAGCCACCTGATTAGAAAACTTTAGTGGGACTATGTTTGTTATAATGTTCTGTTTCTGCTGATCAGTTGCTGTGGGAGCAGCTTTACTAATAGCACTCTTAACACCTTCAGCTGTTGTAGCAGATATAATTAATTTGTTAAAACCATTGTTAACAGATGAACCTGTCATTGCATCTAGATCTGATTTAGAGCTACTAACATCATTAACAACTAGATTTTTTAACCCTGTCAGATTTTCTGTTAGTAACCCAACACCTCTTTTAGGATCTATATTAGTAGTTAGTGATTCTATACCACTGAGGTTTTCACCCAGCAAAGTTCCAAAGCTAGAAGAATTCAGAGCTTGAACATTAGATGCACTGATATCAGCTTGCTGGTTTAGTTTATCAAACCCAGAAGAAAAGTCAAGATTGCTAAGTTTTGCATTGATCGCATTAAACGTTGCCATTATTCAGACCTTCCATGTTTCTCGAGTATCTCTTTTGCATCTGACAATCTTTGTAGATATTCGCTTCTATATTCTGATATCACAGAATTTTGACCAGAAGTAGATACAGCTGATATCCCTCCTCGTCTTTGGTACTTAGAGTATGACTTTCTCAGGGGATATGCATCTCTAAACTTACCAGACACATCTGGTCGTTCATATAATGCCATCACAGCTTCTGTACATTGATCAATAGTGCTAGTGTTTGAAAGATATGGCCAGACCCAGCTTTCTTTATTATAAAGTTCCCAAATAACAAAACTTAGTTGAAGAGCAAAGCTTTCGTGTGACCCGTTGTTATCTTTTGCATATTTAACTAGATCATAATATCGACCTTTTGTTTTACCATTCCACTGAGCAATACCAATGGCGTTTTTATTGTCGCCCAATGCTCTTGGGTTTAAAGCTTGTCCAGCTTCATGCATGAAGTTTCCCACAAAAGCTGCAGCAAGTTCGGCTGGGTTATTGTGCCCACGGGTCTGAAACTTTTCTTTCAAATAATTAAATGCTTGTTCGTGTCTACTTTCACCCACTAGTAATATTGGAATATCTCCAGCACCTGAAGTAGATTCATTTAAAGCTAAAAGCTGATTTTCTGTTAACTCGGTGCCAACGTCATTACCATCAATTCCAACAGTTTCCAACAGTCGATTTATATCGTCTGTAATTCGATCGCCTGGCTTGTATTGATTATCAACATCAGACACATTAACATAGGTGTCAGCAGGTCCATCATACTTAACTTTAAACATAGGATTATGTGGTACTGAACCCAACACCATTGGAACTTGTGAGTGAGCACCATCAACAAATACTCCAAATACTTTTGCACCTATTTGTATTCCAGTAGCTTGAGTTGTTAATGATGTTCCCCCTTGAGTTACAGGTAAAACAACATTGGCCCAAGGTAGATCGGTATCAGCTACGTCAGCTGTTCTTTCAGAATGAATACCAAATACCCTGACTTGAATACGTCCCAGCATATCGGGATCGTTGATGCCTTTTACCTCACCCATAAACCATCTAACATCATCACCATAAAATTCTGTGTTTATAGCTCTCATTGTTTTTGACCTGTCAATTTAACGATCTCCATATGCACATCATATTGTCCTGCAGAGAACTGATGTCTTGCTTTATATACAAGGAACTTACCTGATCGTTGTCTATCAATATTTTCAACGTTTGAAGCACCTTCACCAGATGCTGTAGAAGGTGCTGCATAGTTTAAATAAATGTTAGAACCAACACCTGCTGTTTCATCTAAAAGATATGGTTGTCCTGGAACTGTTATTGTATATACATTGTTCATAAGTATTGTTCTTAGAGCCGCTGACTTCACTTTAAGTTTGTACATAGAAGATTTTAAACTCTCGTCATGATAACCATGTATTGGTTTGCCATCATCATCATAAAATTGTCTTGAGGCAACTACACTACTAAATGACTTAGAGGGATATCCATCTACACTTCTCTTCTCACCCTGACTTGATGATCCTATCTGTAGACCACTATCTATAGCCAATCCTAATGATTCGTTGACACCCAAATCTTTTACAAAAGTTTCAAGAGTTACAATTCCAGAGTGGAAAGTGTCTGATAGCTGACTGCCAGATGTTAGATCCATAACTTTATAATCAGATCCGACAGCTCCTGTTTGAGCTAGACGTAAAGCGCTTTCAATACTTGTTTGTTTATGGTTCTTTACATAAAACAATTTGCGTAGCTGGTCATTCTTATCTACTGTTTGGTTATGTGCTGTTTGTGTGAACGTATACGGAGTTCCATCATTCCAAGGGGATTTAAACATTATTGTTTGTAGATCAGCCAACTTAATATCATCATCACGAAGCGTACAATACAAGAAATAAGGACTACCACTAGAAGTAGACATTCTATCTCTAATCCATTCAACCGATTGTAAAGCAGTCCAGTATGGAATGTTTACCTTCATTTTACCTTGACTTGCGTTAGTAGCATCTTCTTCTGTTAAATTTTTATCTAAATGGCCACGCAAAATATTAAACAGTATTGTTGATGGAATACCAGTATACGATTTACTAAACTTTTTAAGTGTACTAAGATATGCGTGCTCTTCAATCATAGTGATTGCTCTCACGTCAGTCTTTTCATTAATTGATATCTCTTTTGCAATTCCAGTTATCATAAAGTGTTTAACTTTAACAGGCGCATCTACATTTGCTTTGAGATGTATCGAAACTCTTTCCGAGCCTTTTATTCCTATAGTACTTTTAAACGCGAGACTATCTGGCATTAACATAGTAGCTGTCAGATATGGAAGCTCAACACTTTCAAAGATGTTAAGTTCTGAAACTATCTTTTTGATATTCAATACTTCCGCTGATCCTAATCTATCAGCAGTAAAATCAATTTTATCAATAATGTATTCGGATTGATCGCCTGACATATTATTCTCTCAAAAGTTTAAAGTATTCATTCGCTACCGATGCTATCTTACTCGGCTTAATAACAACAATGCTTTTAAGATCATTGTTAAAGTTAATATTATCTTCCATAATAGTTGTAGGAACAAGACCGCTCGTGTTTTGGTTATACGGATCTATATCAACAATTGTACCACCTGAGTTCTTATAGTACAACGGAGCATTGTATTGTTGTGTTTCTGCTATAGCAGTTGCAACATTAGCTGCTTGATCTACTACAGTATCACCAGCAGCAATTTGTTCTGTTGCGCCAAAGTTATTCTGAAGACCAGCTTCATTGTTGTTAGAAGCAATTACTAGTTGACCCAGATCAAGATTACGTTCTACAATCCTACCTGTTGTACCAGATGTCTTACCCAGAACATTAACTCCTGGTAAGAAGAATGACGCAATGTTTGATTGGGTTGTAACAACTCTATGAGGATATCTTTTCTTGACTAACTCACGAAGTTCACGTTCTGGCATTGGCCAACCTGATTCACGGAGACCATCATTCATTGCAAAGAATGTCCAATGATAGTTAGGTGTGCCATATAGCTTCTCTGATACAACGTCAGGTCTATCACCATCTAAGATATTATATTTCTCATAGAAAGCTACTTCTTGCTTCACTTGATCTATAATATCAACATATGCTGACATATTGGGAAACAACACACTAG
>TARA_R110002153_G_scaffold490_1_pt1 | contig 21589 bp, 13 predicted proteins | sample TARA_R110002153 | Tara Oceans TARA_R110002153 (sample SAMEA4398193) | marine metagenome | biome: Polar Biome; feature: [SRF] surface water layer (ENVO:00010504); material: water (ENVO:00002006), including particulate matter (ENVO:01000060) such as... | depth 5 m | reverse complement strand
ACTGGAAATACTTAAACGACGCTACTACACGTGGATTAGTTGGAGATGTTGAAGGGGTTATTGTACCAGCTGGAACTTCTACTGTATACGATCAATCATTAGGACAGAATATTTCAAGACCATTCTTACATATCCGTTATAGAGCTTCTGAAGCTGACGATAGAAAGATGAAATCTTGGATCACTGGATCTGTTGGTGGAAACTACACAAGCGACGAAGATGCAATGAACGTTCACTTCTTATCAGAAAGATGTTTATGTGTACAAGCTGCTAATAACTTTGTACTTTTGAAAAAAGCATAGAGTAAATTAATGTAATTCTTACCCTCGTTGTATTGACGGGGGTAATTATTACTTTTATACGACATTAGCTGATTATTATTTATATATAAAGGCTATCGTCACATTTTTAAAAACTATTTAATTATATTATATTATGGCTGCAAAAAAAGCACCAGCAAAGCAAGTTGAGGTTGCTCCTCAAGACGTAGTAGTGGCAAATGCCCCCGCTGCAATTAAAGTACCAACAGAACCGGTATTTGAATTTAAAGATAGAACTTACGTTTTAAAGACAGGTAAATCACCTTTGGTATATAGCCTGACTTCTAAACATAGTCAAAGAAAGCCTTTATTGTATTTTGATAAAGAATTAGGATATAATAGGGAAATAAGATATGCAACCAATCAAAGAACATGCTTTGTAGACGAGCAAAAAGGCATCGCTACTTTAGGCAGAATTGTATTGCGTAATGGGCAGTTAGTTGTTCCGAAGGAACAGGTTGCTCTTCAAAAATTGTTATCATTATATCACCCTCACAAAGACCAAATATATTTTGAATTTGATCCAGTGGGAATTTCAGAGAATGAATTAGATTGGATAGAGCTTGAGCTACAAGCTTTAAATTCAGCTAAAGGATTATCAGTAGACGAAGCTGAAGCAATCTTAAGAGTTGAATTTGGAAGTAAAGTTAGCGAACTATCTTCTAGCGAAATTAAGAGAGATCTTATGATATTTGCCAAAAGGCAACCGCATTTATTCATTCAATTAGTAAATGATGATAATGTTCAATTAAGAAATGTTGGTGTAAAAGCTGTTGAAGCTAACATCATAAGCTTGTCTCAAGATCAGCGAACATTTTCTTATGGGGAAACAAACAGAAAACTTTTAACTATTCCGTTTGATGAACACCCTTATTCAGCTTTAGCTTCTTTCTTCAAGACAGACGAAGGAATGGAAGTATATAAAGCAATATTAAAGAAACTTTATTAAGTTACCTTTTATAGCGGTTAGGTCGCTTCTAAGGTGGCCTAATCACTATAAATAATAATAAGAAATATGAGCGTAAGTGTAGATACTGTTTATCAACGAGTATTAGGTATACTCAATAAAGAACAACGAGGGTATGTTACGCCTCAGGAATTTAATTTATTTGCCAATCAAGCCCAGATGGATTTGTTTGAACAATATTTTTATGACATAAATCAATTCGGCAGAATACCAGGTAACGATACTGAGTACTCGGACATGTTGGATGTTTTAAATAAAAAAATAGCAAGCTTTGAAACCAAAGCAGACTTGTTAAGAAACTTAACGGACACCCGTTTTGTTTTACCAGGAGACATGTACCGACTTGGTACTGTGATATATAAATATGATACAATCAAAGACTTATATCCATCTCCCACGCAACCGGCGAATTACCCCGTTGCAAATCCTACTATATATAGACAATCAACTACTCACCTCGTTGAAGCTGAAAGAATCAATCAAAATGAGTTTCTTTATATAAACGCGTCCCCATTAACTAAACCTAAAAATTCTAGACCGTTATATACATCCGATACTACTGGATTAGAAGTGTTTGGTACTGAGGAGATAAAATCAAACGTTAAGGCTACTTATATAAAGAAGCCCGCTAAGGTTGAATGGAAATATCAGATGGTTTACGGAGAAGCATTATACGATGCAACGTATTCTGTTGATTTTGAATTACATCCTTCCGAAGAAACAGAGTTAGTGATAAAAGTATTAGAACTAGCTGGATTACTAGTAAAGGACCTAAGCATATATCAAGTTTTTAATTCTGAAGAACAAGAACAAATACAACAAGAAAAATCATAACCTATGAGTGTAATAAATCAAACAGACGAACAATACTACTTAGGGCCTGACGGACAATGGAACAGTTGGGATGAAGATTACGGTAATTATCAATTCACTAGTATAAAAGACGTTATAAATAACTTTATGATCGCTTATGTAGGGGAAAGTAAAATTATAAGTAAAGTTAAAAGAACAGATGTTGCATTCCATGCTCAAAGAGGAATACAAGAATTTAGTTATGATATATTGCCTTCTGTTAAATCACAGGAAATAGAGATTGGACCTAGTCTAAATTTTATTTTACCAAAAGATTATGTTAATTATGTTAAGATTACATGGGTAGACGGTAGAGGTATTGAAAGGGTAGTTTATCCTGCTATAAAAACATCTAATCCTTTACCTATATTACAGGGAGCAGATTACCAGTATTTATATGATGAGCAAAATAGGGAGTTACTCTTAGCTGATCAATCGCAAACTAAAACTAGATTCCAAAACCAAGGAGGTAGCAATCAACAGAACTCCGACAATATAAACAATAATGACATAATCGCCAATAATCATTTTGGCAGAAGATACGGGTTAACCCCGGAACATGCTCAGGCTAACGGCGTTTTTTATATAGATCCTATAGCAAACATAATAAACTTTGATTCAAGTTTCGTGGGTAGAATAGTTACATTGAAATATGTATCTGACGGCTTAGGAGATGATGAGGATTTAACAATACATAAGTTTGCAGAAGAAGCTCTGTATAAATATATAGCTTACGCTATTTTAGCAACTAGAGCTAATACACCTGAATATTTAGTTATGCGTTTTAAGAAAGAGTTAGCAACTACAAGGCGTAATACTAAATTAAGATTATCAAACATTAAAATAGAGGAAATTGCTCAAGTTATGCGCAATAAGTCCAAAATTATAAAACACTAAAATATGATGGAATTAGTCCACACGTTTACATCGGGGAGAATGAATAAAGACCTTGATGAGCGTTTAGTTCCAAATGGAGAGTATAGAGATGCTCTAAATTTAGAAATAGCCACATCTGATACTGGTAACGTAGGAGCCCTGCAGAACATACAAGGTAACACTTATAAGTTCAACAGGTCTATAAATCCTAGTACAGGAGCAATAACGCCCTGGGGTCCCGGTTATATAAACGCAATGATAAGCCCTATTAAGGTAGGAGAAATAGTAAACGCTGTTGATGAATCTATATACTGGTTTATAGCCAGTGTAGGTATTAGTGCTATTGCTAAATACGACCAAATTCAAGATACCGTTACCCCTATTTTAGTAGACACGCAAGGTATACTTAACTTTAATGACAATTATTTAATAACAGGTATAAACATAATAGAGGATTTGTTGTTTTGGACAGACAATCAAACAGAGCCTAAAGTAATAAACTTAAAGGATTTTGCCGAAGCCTCTTCTGCGGGTAACTTTTTAACACATACTGAATTATATCCAGGGCCAAACCAAAGGCCTTTTATCGAAGAAGATATTACTGTCATAAAGAAAGCTCCTTTAATTCCATTGAGTTTAGAACTTTCAGAAACAAGGGCGGTGGATCAAGATGGCAACCCAGCTATAGTAACTGCAACTTGTAATCAAAACTTTGTTATACCAGACCCAGGTGCTCCAAACAACTGTGTGGACCTGACGTGTAGAGTCCCTATGCAAATAGGCTACGAACTTCAGCTTAACTGGGCTAGTTCTCCATACCCTTTCTTTAGAGTAGGAGACGTTCTTAGTTTAGATGGTTCTGCTGTTAATGACGAAAACTTTGAAAATGAATATCAAATAAGGGTTGAGGTTGTAGCTGTACCACCAGGCAATACACAAACATATGCGGAAGTTAAAATACTTGTTGTACCCGAAGAAGTACAAGATGTTATTATTTCATGGGAGGTTGGCCTAGATGAGCCTCCGTTCTTTGAATTTAAGTTTCCAAGATTTGCTTATAGATATAAATATAAAGATAACTATTACTCTACATTTTCCCCTTTTTCTAAAATAGCATTCATACCCGGTCCCTTTGACTACGAGACTAAAAAAGGCTACAACTTAGGAATGGTTAATCAGCTAAGGCAATGTATCATTCGTGGTTTTTCTCCAGCTGATGTGCCTTTAGATGTGGTTGAGGTTGATTTGTTATATAAAGAAAGTAATAGCACAGCGGTATACGTAGTAGATACGTTTATAAAAGGTGATGATATTTGGAATGCTAATGAATTTAACATTGAATCCGAAATTATATCTTCAGTGCTACCTTCTAATCAATTGCTTAGAAATTACGACAACGTACCTAGAGTAGCTAAAGCCCAAGAAATAACTGGGAATAGAATAGTATACGGTAATTATTTACAGAACTTTAATTTAGTAAATTTATTCAACGTATCTGTATCTCCTACACTGACTCAAACAATAACACACAATGCCGAGTGGGATTGCGATTATGATTCAGGTGTTTGCGAACACACTTTAACTTTAGCAGGAGAAAGCTTGCCTAAGGTACCTTTTCAATCTATAAAATCTCAAAGAACATATCAAGCGGGTATAGTTTTCCAAGATAAATACGGCAGACAAACGCCTGTGTTTACTTCAGAATCAGCAGCAACAACTTTACAAAAGCCAGAAGCTATTGATTACAACCAAATAACCGTACAAGCTGACGGTATAAAACCGGAAGGATTTACTAGCTTTAGATACTACATGAAGGAAACTTCTAATGAGTATTACAATCTAGCTATGGATAGATGGTATGATGCTGAAGATGGTAATGTGTGGATAAGTTTTCCTTCTGCAGAAAGAAACAAAGTAGACGAAGAAACTTTTCTAGAGCTTAAGAAAACACATGATAAAGATCAGTTCGTACAGGAGCAAGCTAAGTATAAGATAGTAGCTATATCTAATGAAGCTCCTTTGTTTTTAAAGAAAGTAGTAAAAATAGCAGGTCAGATAGACGGTAGCGATAATATAGTAAGCACAGGTATACCTCAACCAGATTATACCTCTATTGATTTAAAGAAAGATGCTTTAGAAGCCAGTACAGCTAAGTCTATATTAGATTCTACACAAAAACAACGTATTGTAAGAATATTCACTTCTGTTACAAGAAGTGATTGGTACAATGTTACAAGTCTAACTGATGACGGTGTAAACACCTACAGAGTTACTATAGAAGGTAAGTTCGGAGAAGATATGGCATTTACTACAGATACCAACGGGGATCTAGTTAGTGATTTAAACGTTCAATTTGCTACTGAGGACTTTGAGAATAAACCAGAATTTGAGGGTAGATTCTTTATAAAATTATATAAAGACTCCACGTTACAGGAATATATACTTTCTTCTATAAATTCAAATAGCTACGCTGTTAAACAAGCGTTAGATATGGGCTTCATAACCGGCGGTAATTTTAATAGAAGTTACGTTACTGGAAGCTGGGGATATACCAGTTGGGCAGTAGATCAAGGTTCAGTAGCTACAGGGGGTACGGCTGCCGCTTTTACCGTAGGTGGCAATGATATTACAATAGCTTTTACGGGTATATGGCCACAAGGCCCAGACTTTAACGTAGGTCGTACTGTTTATAATCAATATAGAGATGCTGTTGACATACTTATGTCAGTAGGCGGATTATTCCGATTTGAAGAAGATCCTGATCAAGTAATATATAAAATTACTCAAACAGACGAGCAGCAAAGAGTTAGAAATTACGAAAGCAATTCTAAAAGAAATAAATTTAACAAGGGTTCTAACAAGAGAACTAGGTTCAAGCTAAAGGTAGAGCCTATAGACAAGGTTACTAATGGTACTGGTTTATTTCAGGGGCCTTCTGGCTGGGTGTTTCCAAGAGGATCCAATAGACCGGGTAGTGATCCTGCTTCACCTAAGATGGAATTTTTAACAATATTACCGGATTCTGAGACTTTTACAAGTGATAATCCAGGTATATTTGAAACAGAACCTAAAGAATCTGCAGAGCTAGAATTGTATTATGCAGCTTCTCAAGCTTATTCTATGTCTGAATACGGAAATGCTCATAAACTAGATTGGTATAATTGTATATCTTTTGGTAATGGAGTTGAATCGGACAGAATAAGGGATGATTATAATTCTGTAACCATAGACAATGGCCCTATAGTATCAGCTACCTTAAAAGAGCCTTATGCTGAAGAGAGAAGATTAACAGGTTTAATATATTCTCAAATATTTAATTCTATTTCAGGTACAAATAATCTTAATCAATTTATACAAGCAGAAGCTATAACTAAAGATCTTAATCCTATATATAGCTCCATACAGAAGCTCCACTCTAGAGACACCAACTTGGTTGCTCTTTGTGAAGATAAATGTTTACGTATACTTGCCAACAAAGACGCCTTGTTTAATGCAGATGGTAATGCTAATGTTACATCTAACAACAATGTGTTAGGTCAAGCTGTGCCTTATGCAGGCGAGTTTGGTATAAGTAAAAATCCAGAAAGCTTTGCTTCTTTTGGGTTTAGAGTTTATTTCACAGACAAGAACAGAGGATCTGTATTAAGACTATCTAATGATGGACTAGAAGAAATATCTAGATATGGTATGGGGGATTTCTTTGCTGACAATTTAAAGAAATCAACTGTTACATGGGGATCTTTCGATGATGATAAAGGTGCTTATAATTTATGTTTAGACACATTGTCTACTGAATGGCAAGGTAGATTTAAAGATCAGATTAAAATAGGATCAGACTGGACAGTTACATCAAATCCCGCGGCTGTAATTAGCTTTAAAGAAGAAGTTAAAGGCTGGGAAAGCAGAAAAGCTTACAGTGTAGAAGGAGGTATAAGTTTAAATGATAGATATTATACTTTTAAAAATGCTCAGATGTGGGAGCATCGTACAGACAACTCCATTAGAAATAATTTTTATGGAATTCAGCACGACAGCTCTGTAGATTTCTTAATAAATGAAATGCCAAATGTTGTTAAAAAATACAAAACACTAAATTACTCAGGTAGTAAATCTAGAGAATATGCGTATAGCAACAGTCAATATAGCAATTTATCTTTAGCTCAGGTTGAAGCATTACAATTACAAACAGTGACTAGTGAAACATTGTTAAATGAAGGCTGGTATACTCAATATATAAACACAGATTTACAAGAAGGATATATTAAGCAGTTTTTAGATAAAGAAAATAAGTTTTTCCAATACATAAAAGGAGAAGCTACTTTCTTTAATTCAAACGCTGACAATAACTTGGACTCTAAGGAATTTCCTATGCAAGGAATCGGTAGAGCAAATGTAGTTATAGCACCAGCTATTACTGTATTTAATGTTAATATATACGGGGACGCTGCTTGTGCTGTTCAGATACAGCCGCCTGTTGCCGACGATAAAACTTATAGTGTACTAGAAGACTGTACTAGTTGTACACCGCTTACTTTAACAGGGTCAGATCCACAAGGATTTGGTCTTACTTATGAAATACTTAGTGATAGTGTTTTGAATGGAACCCTTAGCGTTATAGCAGGCGACCAGATAACGTTTACGCCAAACGTGCTTAACTATTACGGTAATGCCGGGTCTTTTACTTACAGAAGTTATAATGGATCCAGATACAGCGATTCTGCAGTTGTTACTATTGAGATAGCATCTGTACTAGAAGGGCCAATTATTAATTCAACGCCTCCTGCGGGGCCTTTTTCTGCTGGAGATGCTTATAGCTGGACCGGCATAACAGCGATAGACCCGGATCATACTTTATCTGAATTAGCATGGAGTGTTACTGGATTGCCAACTGAGCTACAACTTACCACTACAGGAAATGGTTTTACAGGGACGGCTTCAATAACAGGAATAGTGCCAACAGGTTCTTTTTCTTATACTATAATAGTTACTGATCCTGACGGTCTTACTGATAGCTTGTTGGTTGAAGAGGATGGAATAGCTGCTGCTTTACTAAATTTAGATTTTGTAGCTTCTACTACTACCGCCGTGGCTCAAACCACCTGGACAGACCCGAACGATCCAACATTTATTGTTCCTCAAGCGGCAAGAGTTTCTACTAATCATAGTTGTGGTAGAGGTACTTATAGATTGGTGGCTAACAAACACGTAGTAGCGCCTGACGGAAGTGAAGGAGTAGTAATCGGAAGATTTTATGTTGGTAACACGGGTACGACATTTTTTGACAGTTATACGCTAGATGCAAGTACAGGCTATCCCAATAGTGTAACTGGAGACGTTTTTGCATATTATGGCTCAACAAGTCCAAACGCACCTATACAGAGCGCGACTATTCAAGGTAATATTGACGGACTAGGAACTGCTACCTCTCAACTTTACACACAAAACGATTCAGAGTGGGGAGATTTTTTGAATAGTAATAGTTTACAACCATATGTTACAACAGCAATTAGTCAAACCAAAACCAACAATAGAATATCATACTTAAGTTTAACAGAGGATCAAGCTGATAGCGTTGCTAATAATTTTCCTGATCCATTTGACAGTTGCTATGTTACTTTTACATTTGAGCCTGACACTTACAACTCCACCGGAGGTTTTGATACTCATGCAACTGCTGTGAGTTTTCAAGTAATTCAAAGAGGTTCAACAGCTGGATTCCAAGGAGGGCCGGAAATATTTTCAGGAGGCTTAGGAGTTGGTCAAAACCAATGTGAAGAAGGTGATCCTTGTGACCCCGGATTGTGGCCTTATATAACTTTTAACGTTTGTACTGGCGAGTACTATCCTAATTACGATCCCCTGAATCCAACAATACAATAATATATACAATGGCAATAATAACATACGACAACTTTACCGTATCAGAAGTTACTTTTACAGCTTCACAGGGCAATGACTTAAACTTAGGAGGGTTTTATACTTTACAAATAATACCAGACGAAGGATATGAAGTAGATGCTTCTAATTTTAGCTTAATAGCACCACTGCCTCCAGAGATAGACGCAAGTTCTATTACTTTTACTCAGAACGGTACTGTTATAGATGTAAAGTTAGAGTTTCTACCAGGCGCTTTGATGCCGGGTAATGATTTAGATGTTCCATTATGCTTTTCAGGATATGCTTTAGGAAATCCTTATACAATAGCAGGCGTAGTTAACATAAATGCTATAAAAGCTTCTCCTGAGCCAAAACAACCTATACCTTACAACAACTCTGGAGCTTTCGAGCAGACAGAAATTGTTTATGCTCAAACTATAACAGCAGATGCAGGGTATTACTTTTATCAAGAGCCTATAGCGGCGATTTCAGTTGGAGTAGCAGCCAATTACGATATAGGGGTTAGTAAAGGTTTTAATTTAGAAAATGAATTAACTAGCGTTACTTATAACATAAATTATACATATCCAGCCGGAAGCGTATCTGGTGATATTATAAATATACAAGCAATAGCAATACCTTCAGTTGTAAATACTGATTTCATAAACGCGTTTAGTGTTAGCGGAGTTTTTAGTTACACTCAACCAGCCATACCTAACGGTGGAGATACTAGAGTATTAAACCTAGTAGGAGACCCTGGAGCTTTATTTAGTATAAGTTTCTTTGAAGATGGAAGCGGTACTGAGACTGTATTAGCTACCAATGTACCTATGCCTATAACAGGGCAATACTCTACTGCTCCTATAATTTTCCCTGCCGCAAGCGCAAGTGAAAGCCCATATAGATTAGTCATATCTGGGGACATTAATCCTGATATAGACAATGTAGGTAACACTATTGAAATATCCTTTGCTCAAACACAAGCAATGACTTTTACCGTTACAGCTACTAGTAGTTCTGGTGATTTTTCTATTAATGGAGTTAATCCTATTGTGTTCAACGCTGTGCCTAATTACACTTATGCACCTGGAGATATAAATACAATAACTTATTCATGGATAACATCTGCTGTTAGTGGAAACGATGTAGTTGACGTAGGAAGCATAGACGCTAACTCTTTCAATCCTGTTATTCCAGATCCTAGTTATCCAGGTACTTTATATAGTGCAGGTTCATTTTCGTCACTATTAGCTGGTAATGAAAAATCTGTAAAGTTCCAAGGGACATTAACAATTCAGTCTACTGAAGATGATCCTATCTCTCACACAATAGATATAGATTCTTTTATAGATGAAATAGCACCTCCGGGATCTTGGGTAGCAGCTCGCTGTAGTAATCCAGCTTTGGTAGAAAAAGTTAGCCTTACCGATGGTTGGTCTGGAAATCCATCTGTGTTTGGTTTACTACAAAATACCTATCAAATTGGTAATGTTGTATGGATTAAAGACACTTTCAACGGAACAATATATTGTGCTGAATTGATTTCACAAGATCCAGCAGGAACACCTACAACGTACATCGATGAAGTAGGCGGTATATTCACTGATTGCACTGGCCCTAATGCGTGTTTGGTACCATAATTAATAAAAATAGAAAATGGATATAATAACTTTAACTTTTCCTAATCCCTTAAATGTATCTGTACAGATAGGAGATATAGCGTATTTTACAAATTCACCTAATGTATACGAAGGGCAAGTGCTGGATTTGATAGGTGAGGTAATTAATATAAATCAGGGCACAAATACTCTTACATGTCACATAGCTCCTAATCTACCAAGACCTACGTCCTCTAGTTTTATATTGTTTACAAAAGACAATACGAATAACACCGGATCGGTGCTTGGGTACTTTGCTAGGGTTCAATTTAGAAACGGATCAGTAGACGAAGCGGAGGTTTTCTCTGTTGGTTCTGAGATATTTGAGAGTAGCAAATAATGTGTAATAATAATATATAAACTAATTACAGATGATAGGACAAATGGTAGGTGCCGGTATGAGCATCGCTAGTGGCTTAATTGGCGCTAAAGGAAGAAAACGAGAAATGCGTGCTGCGCAACAAGAATATAATAGACGTAAAAATCAATACGAACAACAAGATACTTCTAATGTGTACCAAAATATGGAAAACACAATGGAAGATCTTACTGTCAACCAGCAGGCTGCTCAATTTCAAGCAGAACAAGAACAACAAGGGTTAGCTAACACGATGGGACAAATGTCTGCATCTGCCGGCGGATCAGGTATTGCAGCTTTAGCACAGTCTATGGCAGGAATGCAATCTCAAAATCTACGTAAGGCATCTGCTGATATAGGTAGACAAGAAGCAGGCAATCAAAGAGCAGCTGCTCAGCAAGCAGGTAATCTACAATTATATGAAGCAAAAGGTGAATTAATCTCAAGAGATGCTGAAAAAGAAAAAATAGAAACTATGTTCGGTATGGCTCAAGGCGATTTAGCTCAGAAGAAAGCGGCTGTTGCGGCGGATAAAGCTAAAGTAATGGGCGGAATTGGCGGAATGGCTGGAGGTGTACTTGGCGGTTTTGCAAAAGGTGCAATTGGAGGAAATACTGGTTTCGGAATGTTTATGCAGGGTAAATTTAACGAGAGTGGTCAAAGCCCGTTATAATAAATAATACAATAACATGAATAGAAATCTAGTCGCCGGCAATAATCTGGTAAACGCAGCACCTGAAAAAAGGTGGGATGATAATCTTGTAGAAGGAATGGGTTCCGCTATAGCAGGGGCTTATCAGTCAATAAACATAGCTAAGAAAAAGAAAGCAGCTATTAATCAAAGAGTAGCAGGGTATATAGATGCGCTTGACACTAATGTTGACGTAACCGAACTTACTTCTGATCAACAACAAGCTGTTACTAATTACTTAGTTAAGCAAAGAAATGAATATGCAAGTGCAGCAAGCCAAATAGCTAAGATAGAAGATCCTTCTAACCCTAGATACATGGAGCTTAGAAATAAAATAAATGGAATACAGATGTCGTTTAAGAATTTAGCCGGACAGGTTAACTCCTATAAAACAGACAAGGCTAGCTACTTAAAAGATTTTGATAATAATTTAATATCTGACGGCAACGAGCTAAACACTTTAAGTGAATCTGCTAAACTATATACTGACGGAGCGGCTCTCGGCGTAAGCGAAGGAGGAGGGCTAGTATTTTGGGACGAAAAGAAATCAGATTACAGCTCTTACAATCAAATGCCTAAACCTTTTCTTAAAGATTTTGGTGCTGCTGATCAATTGCTAAAAATGAACAATAGCGTGTATTCTTCTGGTACAGTTTTAACTGGAGCAAGAAAAAATATGATGCGTCAGCAATTAAGTAATATAATATCTAAAGGAGGTAGAAGTGGATTACTATCAATGGCCTCTGATGATTTTATTATGGAGGGCGGACTAGGATTGACAGATCCCTCTTTGTTTGAACCAGGGAATGAAGATGCTTTGAAAGCTATAGTAATGGATAGTTACATGGATGTGTTAGCTGATACAGCAGCTCAAGGAGCTAGAGATAAAAGACCAACTAGTAGATCAGGATCTGGAGGTTTTAGCGGAGCTTTAAAAGATGAATTAAATTTATCTGGACCTGTAGTTAATGATGCAATGGAATTCTCTAAGTTTGGAATTAATGTTCCGCCAGAGAATAGAGAAGGCAAAACCAAAGAAATGATTAATATCATAAACTCAATAGATCCAACGAGCACAAAGCAATATGCTTCTAGAGGAGATTTTTATCAGATGTACACTGTTGGCTATGATCTAGAAGACAACGAAGAGACAAGAGCAGAGTTTAAAGAGAGATATGGTGATTCTCAAATATTTGCAATAAATGGCAGAGACATTCCAAATTCATCTCCTATTGCAATTAATACCGATGATCCTTATGATCTCTATGAATTTTACTTAAAAAATTCTGGGTTATCCTCAAAGGCTGTAAATTATCAATTACAGCAGTTTGAAAGACTTAATAAGCAATCTAATAAATCAACCAATACTAATAGCAATTCCTCTTCAAATGGAGGATCATTAGACAATCTTTAATTAAATGGAAAAACTATATAACTCACTTTCCGAGCAAGGTAAATATACTAAGTCCTTTGATGATTTCCAAACACAATTTGGATCTGTTGAAGGCCAGGAAAAACTATACGGAGCATTAGAAAAAGCTGGTGATTATACTAAGTCTTTTGAGGATTTTAGCAATCAATTCTTTAGTGGTGATTCAGTAAAGACAAACGACTCTGCAAGTGCGGATCCAGCTGTGGAGTCAAGCAAAAACGATTCGGATTCCAATTCGGCAAACAATTTTTCGGCTTCTCCTATTGAAAAAAATACTTGGCTAGAAGACTGGGTTGGTGAAAAAGAAGATGAAGAAAACACTCTATTCGGTTTTGTTGATTTTGTAAGCGACACATACAGAGCTGCTAAAAGTGGTGGTGCTGTAGGCTTAAGTGTAGATGAGTCTTTTGATTTATATAAGTCTAAAGACGGAATGTCAGAAGAGGACGCTAAAGCTTTAATAGAAGCAGGCAGAAGAATAGAACAATTTGGCCCCTCAAAAGAACAAATTGATGCTTCTCAGCAAATGCAGAAGTTGAAAAAAGAAGGGTATTCTGATATGGGGGCTTTTATGTCTGCTTATTGGGATAATCCTAGTGCTCTTAGTAGTACAATGGCTTCATCTCTAAGTATGATGGCTGCCAGTTTTTTTGATAGTGACGAAGTGCAAGGCTCTGCAGCAGCGGGCTCTGGTGCGGGTGCATTAGCGGGAGCAGCTGGTGGTGCTGGAGTTGGTGTATTTTTCGCAGGGGTTGGTGCAGCGCCTGGGGCAGTAATAGGCGCTAAGATAGGAGCGGTAAGTGGTTTTATGAGTGGTATTACAGCTGCTATGGAAACAGGCCTTACAACAGCTCAGTTATTAGAAGAGGCTGCAGTTGAAACAGGTGTTGAATGGGGTTCTATGAACGACAAACAGCGAATGGATTTTGTTATGGACCTGACTCGCGATAAAGAAAGATTTGGCGATATGCGAAGCAAAGCATTGGCTAGAGGTTTAACCATAGGAGGCGTGGATTTTGCTGTAAACATGGCAACACTTGGTGTAGGAAAGTTAGTTTCTGGCGCAGTAAGCAAAACAGCTATAAGTGCTTTAACAAAACCAATAACAGGAGCTGCGGTTGCTACAACAGAATCTGTAGGTGCTGGAGTTGGAGAATACTTAGGTCAAAAGGCCGCTGGGCAAGAATACAATTTTGAAGAAATAGCTTTAGAGGCTCTTGCCGATAAGCAAATGACCGTTTTAAGTGGGGTGAAAAACATAAACAAAGGCAACCCTTCTTACAATATTAACGGCCAGAAAATGAACGGTAAGGAATTTTCAGAAACATTAAAAATAATGGACGATGCTGCCATTGTAAAGGCTGACATTAAAATTGAAGACTCTCCTTCAGTACAAAAAATAGTCGATAATAGAAGAGGCAATATAGCCGCTGATCAAAGGGTTGATAGCAGAATAAGCGATGTAGCAGATAGAGCTGAAGCTATTAGGCTGACTAAAGAAAAAAATAAATTAGAAGGTAACAAAGAGGGCAATAAAACAAAGCTAACTCAAATAAACGGGGAGCTGGAAGTTATTAGTAATAAATATGCAGATTCTGAAGTTGATGCTACGATTCAAGAAAGACAAGACGCGGTTGCTCAAGCAGCTGATACTAAGTTTGAAACTGAGTTTAATAAAAACTTTAAAGCTGCAGTAGACGCTAAAGAAGTTACCGGTCAAGAACCTATTCTTTTTGAAGATGACAACAGTTATTTAGATGCTGTAGAGGAAATATTCGGTGTTGAAGGTAGAAAGAAAGCTCAATCTAGTAATGGAGTATTTGCTGGTAACGGTAAAGTATTTATAAATAAAGCTCAAGCTAAAAGAAGTATAAATATAGCCACTGGTAATATTGGAGCAATATCTGTAGCAAGTCACGAAGTATTGCACCCTATATTTAATGCTTTAATAGGAGGGGCTAAAACGCAAGGTCAATTTGTCAAGCAGTTCCAAACAAGAATGACAGGCAAACAAAAAACCTATGTAAAATCTGAATTAAAGAAAAGAGGCTATAATAGAGATGCTACCGCTATAGAGTTAATGAATATCTTTTCTGACGGTATAATAAAAAATGAGATTAACTACGATCGAACTCTGTTTGAAAAACTAGGGGACAGCATTGTTAAGTTATTTAATAGCCAAGGTTTTGATAAATTATCTTTTGATAATGGACAAGAGGTGTACAACTTCTTAAAAGAATATAATACCAGCATAAAAGCTGGCAAGCTAAGCGATAAAGCTATATCTACTATTAAAGAAGCTGAAGCTAAAAAAGGAGTTAAAGTAGCAGATGCTAAGTTGCTGACTACAGAACAATTTTCACAATCTATATTAGATGCTGAGCAAGCATTAGAAGACGCTCAAAACGGTGATCCGAATGATCCAAGATATTTTGACAATCTAGACAAAGCTGAAGCAGCTTTAGATTTAGCGGAAGAACAAGCTAGCAACCCACAAGCAGCGCAAGAAGTTAAAAAAGAAGACAAGCCTAAGCCTAAGCCAAAAGTAAATAGACCTGAAAAGCCTACCAGAACTACTGATTTAGGCCCTAGAGATCCAAAGTCTAAAAAGATTATGGACACTTACAATGAGGGAATGGAAGGCGTTGAAAGATCCGAATACAAAGCAAACAAACCTTTACCTGCTTCACTGGAAAGAAAGTTGGTGCCATTGTTTGAAGGCTACATAAATACTATAGTGCAACAAAAATTTAAGCAATTTAGCACTGAGGCTTTAGAATTTCAAGACGCTTTATCTATACTAAGAGCGGAGGTTGTTAGTGCAATACGTACATTCAATCCTAAAGTAAACAAAGATTTAGCAGGGTATGTTAAAAGATACGGTGTCCAAGCTCGTCAATCCTTAATGTTTAAAGATGCTAACACCGAGTTTACATCTGATTTAGATGATGCTAAAGGAGTTACATCCACTGATGACGTTCAAACTATAGATAGAAGCGGTACGGTAGAAAGAGGGCAAGCTACTTTTGATGAGCTAGATATTGTTGATGACACTTTAATAGAAGAAATTAAAGAGGACATTGAAAAAGAAATAAGGGTTAGAACTCAAAAAGGAACTTTATCAGAAATGATAGAGGTAAAAAAAGGTAGAGACACTTATATGGTTACATGGCTTGAAAACTATGTAAACAAACAATTATTCAAGAAGCTTTCTAAAAAACTAGGAGCTATTACAGGAGTATACCCTAATGCGGTTATCCCTGGAGCATATATAGACTTCCTAAACGATCCAAAAACTTTTGATATAATAACTAAAGCTTTACCAATTAAAAGCATTAAGAAGAGCTACGGTAAGCTATTTCCTATGGAGAGAGTCGGCAGAGAAGTTACCGCAGAAGGTAACCCTGTTTTTAAAATCGGCAAGATTGATAAAAGAGCTTTTTTAACTTATTTTGTAAAAGGTAAAAAGTCTGCAGTACTAGAAAGACAAAAACAATTATTTAGAGAAATACTTGAACCTATAGCGAAACAAGTTGTTGCTGATTATGCAACACCTGAGAACATAGCTGCTTTAGAAGGTATTAAAGACTTAGCTCCCGCAGCGTCAATGGACATTGTTGAAAGCATAGTAATTGATGCTCAATTAAAGAACTTAGAATCGCAATTAGATAGATATAAAGGCGAACAAAAAACCTTTGATATAATACAATTTAGCCAAAACGAAGTTGTTAATCCACCAAACGTAACTAATGAATTATTAAGCATAGCGGGGCTTGACTCTAAAGAAACTTTATTAAAAGATTCGGCTCAAGGTAAGCAAACATTCTACTTGGATAAGTTAAAAGGATATTACAAAACACGTGAGGAGCTTATGGATTTCCTACCGCCTTTTATAACAAAGTATAGAACATTAAGTGCTGGAATGCTTGGATTTGTTTATAGAGAAGATGGATCTTACTATGATTTCTTTCAACACGACTATAAAAAAGCTGTCAATAAAAAAGGAGAAAAGGTTACTGACCAGAAGGAGCTTAACTCATTGTATGAAAGAGGCACCGCAGCCTTTAGGAATAACATTTTAGATTCCAAAGCAGATACCTCTAAGTATTCTGATGATACAAAAATACTTATAAAAGAAGTACAGGATTTAATTGAAAAAGCAGACTTAGGAAACTTGGTGCCAAATTTACATGCCGGTAGAATTAAAACTGCTAAAGCCATTTTAAAACCTACAGTTAACCTTAAAACTGCTGTCGGCGTATTAAATCACTTAGGCAAAAACAATGACCTAAATACAAAAATAGCTGAGTTGTATATAAGTCTTTTAAGAGACTTCGTTAAGTCATCAAAAAATAAAAAGAAAGCTAAAATGGCAATTGTTAATATGCTCTTAGCCACAGGTAATACTGTTAATGGCTGGAGATCTTTAGCTGCCATATCTAGCATAATATACAATAAGAATAAAAGTACAGATTACTATTTTGAACACAATGATTCAATGAGGTCTGTATTACCAAATATACTTAGTCAAATATTAAGTGATGGACCTATATCATTCAAAGTAGATGCGTCTTTAATACCTAGAAGCTTAGCTACTACGAAAAATAAAACGAAAGCAACTAAAATAGGTAATAAGGCCGTGACTGATGCTTTTTACAAAGAAACCTTAAAAGGAAACAAAGACTTAAGAATAGTACAATTATCGAAGTCAACTAACAGCAAAGATCCTTTTGGTATGATTGATGTTGTAAGTAGCAGGTTGTTTAACACCGACTACGCTAAACTTACTGTTAAGCAACAAAAAAGAGTTGATTTAGAAATGCAAGAGCATAAGCTTATTCAGTTCAGTAAAACATTGAATAAAGCTAAGGCTATGATTAATAGGCCAGATGCTCCTCAAAAAGGCATTAGTGTTTGGGACTTTGACGATACATTAGCTACAACTAAAAGTAATGTTTTATACACATTGCCAGATGGTACAAAGGGAAAAATAAACGCCACCGAATTCGCTTTACAAGCAGATCAATTAACAACTAAAGGTGCTGAATTTGATTTCAGTGAATTTAGCAAGGTTATGCAAGGCGCCAAAGGTCCTATGTTTGATAAAGCAATTGCCCGTAATAAAAAATTTGGAAATAGCAATGTATACATTTTAACTGCTCGGCCAGCGAATTCAAAATATGCTATACACGAGTTTTTAAAAGGTATCGGCTTAGATATTAAATTAGAAAACATATTTGGATTAGGTGATGGAACTGCTATCGCTAAAGCTAAGTGGGTTGTTGGCAAAGTTGCTGAAGGATATAACGATTTTTACTTTGCAGATGACGCATATAAAAACGTTAAAGCTGTGCAAGAAGTATTAGAGCAAGCAGATGTAAAATCAAAAGTACATCAAGCTCAGATTCAATTTTCTAAAAACTTGAATGAAGACTTTAATAATATAATGGAGGACGCAACAGGTATTGATTCTAAGAAAACAATATCAGACGCCAAAGGGAAAGTACTAGGTAAAAAGAAAGGAAGGTTTAAATTCTTTATACCACCTTCTGCTGAAGATTTTGCAGGGCTACTCTACAGACTTACAGGTAAAGGCACCAAAGGAGAAGCTCAACAAGCTTGGTTTAAGAAATCTTTATTTGATCCTTTTGCTAAAGCAATGAGGGATTTTGAAAGTTATAAACAAAATGTTTCCGGAATTGTTAAGCAGCTTAAAAAACAAATAAAAAATGTACCTAACGGTCTTAAGAAGATTAACTCAACTGGGTTTACTAATGAAACAGCGGTAAGAGTTTACTTGTGGGTAAAAAATGGCTATGATATTCCTGGCTTAGATAAAACAGACTTACAGGAGTTAGTAGACATTGTAAATAATGATGCTACATTAAAAGATTTTGCAGATCAAATGGATGCTGTGTTAGAAGGTTTCCCTGAACCACAAGGTGATTGGTTAGCTGGGAATATAACTACAGACGCTATTAATATGGTTAACACCACTAAGAGAGCCGAATTTTTAGAAGCTTGGCAGGCTAATGCTGATACTATATTTTCAAAAGAAAATCTAAATAAATTAAGAGCAGCTTTTGGTGACAATTACGTAGAAGCTATGCAAGATATGCTTTATAGAATGAAGACTGGTAGAAACAGACCTTCTGGATCTAATAAGCTTACTAATAGATTTATGAATTGGGTTAATGATTCTGTAGGTACAATAATGTTCTTTAATACTAGATCAGCACTACTGCAAACACTATCTATCGTTAATTTTATTAATTGGGGAGATAACAATCCTATAGCAGCAGCTAAAGCTTTTGCAAATCAAAAACAATTTTGGGCTGATTTCACTATGCTGTTTAACTCTGATTTTTTAAAGCAAAGAAGATCTGGTTTAAAGAATGATATTAATGCGGATGATATCGCTAATGCAGCAGAAACCGCTACAAATAAAACAAAAGCGGTATTGTCGTCTATGCTTAAAATGGGTTTCCTACCTACACAGATAGCGGATAGTTTCGCTATTGCAATGGGAGGCGCTTCTTTTATTAGAAATAGAATTAACGCATATGTAGCTGAGGGCATGTCTAAGCAGGAAGCTAGTGAAAAAGCATTCTTAGAATTTCAAGAAATAGCAGAAGAGACTCAGCAATCATCTAGACCTGACAGAGTTTCACAACAGCAGGCAAGTCCATTAGGGCGTATTGTTTTAGCTTTTGCTAACACTCCGATGCAATACATGAGATTAACTAAAAAAGCTTTCTTAGATCTTAAGAATGGTCGTGGAAGCGCTAAAGCTAATATTACAAAGATCATGTACTATTCATTAGTGCAAAACATAATATTCTCTAGTTTACAAGCTGCGCTATTTGCTGCGTTATTTGATGATGACGATGATGTCCTAGAAGACAAGCAGGGACGAGTTGCTAATTCTATGCTAGATTCTATATTAAGAGGTGTTGGGGTATATGGAGCGATTGCTTCTACACTTAAGAACATAGTTATGGAGGTAAACAATCAGAACACAAAATCTAGGCCTGATTATACAGTAGCTGCTCAGAGAGCATTAAGCATATCCCCTCCTCTTGATTCTAAAATGCGTAAAATAATGAGTGCGGCTAGAGCGTTTAGTTATAAGACAACCAGAGAAAAAATGACCGGCTATGGTTTAGATAACCCTGCTTACTATGCGGTTGGACAAATAATATCGGCTGGGCTTAACATACCTGTGGATAGAGCTATCCGTAAAGCAGATAACTTAAGGGTAGCTGTTGACAATGACACCAAGTATTGGCAATCACTAGCTTTATTTTTAGGTTACAGTCAATGGGACGTAGGCTTAATAGAGACTAGCAAAAACAAAAAGAAAAGAGGGTTTGGAAAGACTAAGTCTTGGAACAAACGATTTAAAGTAAAACGAGGAAGTTGGAAAAAATAACAATATGAGAACAAAAGGGACAGGACCCCAGGGCTTAGGGGTTAAAGGAAACAACGGTTATAGAATAGGGTCAGAAGATGCTCCTCTTAAAAAAGGAAAAGATGCTTGCTATAGTAAAGTAAAAAGTAGATATACAAAGTGGCCATCAGCTTATGCTAGCGGAGCATTAGTTAAATGTAGAAAAGTAGGTGCTGCTAATTGGGGAAATAAATCTAAGTAAAATGGGATATAAAATGAACTCACCATTTAAAAACTTAAATCGCTGGTTTAAAGAGGAATGGAAGACTCCTGAAGGCAAGGAGGATTATAGTGGAGGGGAAAATACATTTAGACCCACAAAGAAAGTATCGAAAGATACACCGGCAACATGGGATGAGTTGACGCCTGCTGAGAAGGCTAAAGGTCAAAAAGAAAAGAATACTAAAGGTAGAGTTAGTAAATACAAAAAATAATAAATGAGCTTACAGGAAATAAAATTATACGCAATAAACGGAAGCACTATAGGACTCACCACGTTTGCAGCAATAGAAGATTGGCTTAAGATAGTGTTACTTATTGTAACTATAGGTTATACTATAAGTAAGTGGTCTAAAGTTAAAAAGGAAGACGAATGAGAGACATAGATAAAATAATAGTTCATTGCTCTGCAACACAAGAAGGAAAAGACTTAGACGCAGCTGAAATAAACCGATGGCATTTAAAAAGAGGCTGGAAAGGCATAGGTTATCACTATGTTGTCTTACTAGATGGCACCATTGAGTATGGCCGCAATATATATGAACAAGGAGCTCACGTTAAAAATCACAATAAAGGTTCTATAGGTATTTGTTATATTGGAGGCGTTGAAGCAGAGCGTGGTTCTGATGGCAAATGGATCGCTAAAGACACTAGAACACCTGAACAAAAAGAAAGCTTACTGCTATTATTAGGAACATTAAAAAAGATGCACCCAAAAGCTACAATACATGGGCATAATGAATTTGCAAACAAAAGCTGTCCTTGCTTTCCCGCTAATAATGAATACTGCAACATATAAAAACAAATCAATATGAAATATTTTATTTACAAATGCAAGAGTACCTGGAATAAATTAATGTATAAATTAATGTTCCACAATTACAAAGAC
>TARA_R110002153_G_scaffold21654_1_pt1 | contig 21628 bp, 19 predicted proteins | sample TARA_R110002153 | Tara Oceans TARA_R110002153 (sample SAMEA4398193) | marine metagenome | biome: Polar Biome; feature: [SRF] surface water layer (ENVO:00010504); material: water (ENVO:00002006), including particulate matter (ENVO:01000060) such as... | depth 5 m | reverse complement strand
TGGTTGTCATGACTGCACAAGCCAATACAGTAAATTTTTTCAACATCGGGTATTCCCCTTATATTCAAAGTTGATGGCTCACCTAACTGGGTTAGATAAGACTTTAAGTGTAGTTAATCCTAATCAAGTATTTGTAAAATCCCTTGAGAGCTTAGAACTTAATAGAGATTTCTGAAGTGAAACCGTCAAACCCTGTGCCGATTTGACCACCTGAGTTAACACCCTCATCTTGGTCAACATACTCGACTTTCAATAGTGTTTTGTCGTTGAACCAGTAACCTGCAGCTACTTGAAGTCGCTCAACTGTGTTGTCAGTTTGTTCGATTAGATCTGAAGTGTTTTCAGCTTCTTGATAACGTGCGGCGACATAAAGTTTTCCAGGAATAACATAGTGTTGAACTTCAAGATTCCAGTACTGAACTGATGATTCTCCCTTAATCACGGTATTGGAATCAAAAGTTGTTCCTGAAGGATCCGCTACTCCATTCGCATCGCCGAAGTATGTTACGCCAGCTACTGCGTTTCCGTTAGCATCTGCAAAAGTGTAATCATCACTAGATTGACCAACAGTGAAAATCACGCTGGTATCTGGAGAAGGCTGATATGCTAAGTCCAGTTCAATAATTGACTGGTCTAGACCCGGCATAATGCCAACATGGGTATCACGCTCACTCGAAGCTGATGCAGAGAAATTATAGTTTTCACCATCACCAAAGCGATAGTTAGTGGTTGTCAAGCCGGCAAGGCTAGCTACACCGTTTTCATCAAAGCGTAGTTGGTCGCCTTGGTTGGCTTGGAAAAAACTCAAACCTGCTTTGAAGCCGCCGTCGAATTCAAGCTTACCTTGAAGTCGGAAGTTAAAGCCGCGATCTTCTTGGAAGGCTTCACCAAAACTAGAGGTCGTCATATGACCAGAAATATTATAGGCGCGTATCGGACCGCTATTTAATGACTTGCTGTAGCTTAATTGCGCGCCATTTTCTGCTGTTGCGTAATCTGTTATGCCATTACCAATAAGCGCATTGCCTTGGTTGTCAGCACCGTCTTGGAAACCTTTAAATTGGAAAGGTGATGCACCTATATTACCTAAACGAAGTGTTAGGTTAGAGTCGTCGCTCGCTATGCCGGAAAGACCTAAAAGCTCAAACTCAATTCCTGCAAAATCTTGGTGAAATGAGAAATCCCGATCGCCGTTGTTACCAAAATCATTTGGTTCTTCTGCAATGTCTACATCGGCAGTAATGTATTCGTTGATGTGGAATTTAAATTGCAAGTTGACTCTGATACGACCAAAGCCTGAGGACTGTACCTCGTCTACAGGACGGAAAGCGCCTTCTTTTGCTTGAATTGCTTGGTAGTTTTGTAACGCTAGGAAGTTTACTTCTGCAAGGCCATCAAGGAATTCGTAAGCTTGTACGTGGGCAGGTGCAGATGCAGCGATTACTGCGGCGGTAATCAAGCCTAGTTTGCCAAGCTTTGATACTGCTGGTTTGTTTTGTATATTTTTCAACATGGTTAACTCTCTACATATCTGTGTGGTTATTGCTTAACGAAATTTATTTCGTTGAGTGTTTTTTGAACTACATAACCTTGATTTTTTGCCTGTTTGTCTGGGCTAATGATGCAACTTTGAAGTTAATTCCGTTCTTGGTCATTTGCTCAAGGTGTAAGCATAATCCCTATATTGTGTTAATTCGTCAATCATTATTTTTACAATTTTTAAACAGCAGGAAACATTATTTATTAAATACAGTTACTTAAATGTTAAATTTATTATTAAAAAATAATTTTGAATAAGTGGTGGATGCGAGGGATCAAATAGAAGTAGGAATAGGTTTTTTTCGTGATCTAGATGTGTCGGGTAAGGCAGGGAGCTAAATTAGTAGGTATCGACTCTCACAACATTGATAACACCAATGGCAAAGTACGCCCAGTACGCGCTTTTGCGCAGGTAATCTAAGATTAATGCAGTTACAGCCAGCCATTTTGATGGGCGATCCTCGCTGCTTCTATACGATTTTTAGCGTTTAATTTACTGGATGCAGACGAAAGATAGTTACGTACAGTGCCGGTAGATAAAAACAGTTTTTGAGCAATATCTTCGGTGGATAAACCATCTTTAGCTAATCGCAAGGCGTGGCGCTCTTTGTCAGAAAGTGGGTCTTTTTCCATCCATGACTCAACCATTAATTCTGGCGCAATGGCGGTTCCACCTTGATGCACTTTTTGAATGGCGTCGATTAAATCTTGCGAGGGTGAGTCTTTTAATAAGTAACCTTTTACCCCTGAATCCATGGCGCGACGTAAGTACCCACTTCGTGCAAATGTTGTTAATATTATGGTTTTACACGGGATTTTTGCCTCAAACAGTTTTTGTGCGAGTTCTAACCCTGTCATATCTGGCATTTCAATATCGGTAAGCACAATATCGATTCGCTCACTTTCCCCAGACTGAATATAGTCATAGGCTTGTTTACCATTGGCGCAACTTTGCACCACATGTAAGTTGTCTTCTAAGTCTAAAATTGTGGCTAATGCATTGAGCAACATAGTTTGATCTTCAGCTAAAAGAATGTTGATTTTACTCATAGTGAAGAGTCCATAGTGACACTGCTTTTAATCATGGGTAAGCCAATCTCGCTTAATGTGCCAGTGTGTTGACCACCAGTTTTAATGTTAACAAAACCTTTGAGTTTTTGAATGCGCTCTTCAATACCTTTGATGCCAAACCCCTTGTGTTGTGAATTTTCAAAGCCTTGGCCGTTGTCCTGTATGGCTAATACAATCTTGCCGTCTTCATGTTTGATAATAACTGTTACTTGGGTCGCTTTGGCATGTTTAATAATGTTAGTTACCAATTCACGAAGCACTATCGCCAACTCTTTATTGCTGACTGGATCTAGTTCGATGTGTTGTTCATCGATATTTTCAAAATGGTATTGGAATTCAATATCGACACTGCCAAACACGTTCTTAGCATTGGCAAGTTCACTGAGTAAATCACTGGTGCGATACCCTGATACTACTTCGCGCACTTGGCTGAGTGCATCTCGAGAAATGTCCTCAAGTTGTTTAATCTCAATACGTGCTTTTTCGAGGTCTTTATCTTGACCCTTATCCAAGAGTCGGCCCGCAAGATCGGCCTTTAAGGTAATCACTGAAAATGTATGCCCTATTAAATCATGTAGATCACGGGCAATTCGCTCTCTTTCAGCTACTTGGGCCAAACGCTGGGTTTCTTTGCGGGATAAAATTAATGCTTGTTTGTTTTGATGTAAGGCATATTGATAGATATTTAAAACCCCCACAATCAAGGTAAATATCAGAGCGGGCATATAAAAATAGGATTCAAAATCAAAGATCCAACTAATGGCTGTTATCCAAAGCAATAAACCAATTAATACCGCAACGGCATATTTAAGCGGTTTTAATCTACTGCAAAAAGCACCTGCATAGATAAACAAGGTGCAAGCCGTTGCGGTAACAAAAGCCGTCAGAGTAGCTATCAACAATATGGTTACTATATGATAAATAACATCTTGGCTTTTAACCCAATAGGCATGGAAATACAGACCCAAAAATGCAATTGTTGCTAAGAGGGTCCAAACCAAATCCATTGGTTCTTGATGAAAAATAATGACAGGTACAAAAAATAGCGGCAGGTAAATTAGCCATACGTAAGGTGAAAATTGTTCGTTTAGGTTTCTAGGTAATAACCAAGAATCAATTTTTCGAAAAATATTCAAGAAGCTCATTCCCTTTTTATCTAACACTTTTTTTATTAAACGCCACAATGGCCAATACAAAAAATATGACTGTGGATAACGCCAATATAGCTAAATGTTTAGCTACTGATCCACCTGAATCTAGTGCTACTACTTTTAATGCCAGTTGTGACAAATGATAAGGTGGCAGAAATTCGGCAAAAGACTGTAAAAAGTCTGGCAACATACTGATAGGTATCCACAAGCCTGATAAAAATGACATGGGTAAGTAAACTAAATTAACTACCGCAGGTGCACTTTCGGCTTTTAGTAATAACCCAAGTGTTAAGCCTAACAAACAAAAGGGTAAGCCACCAAACACTAGGATGGTTGATAAAGTCAGTACTTGCGATAAAGATAAACTTACATCTGTAAAGGTAAAAGCGACTAAACCTAAGCTAATTAACACCATCATTGAAAACGCCATAGAGACTAACAGACGACTGACAATTTGTGCAGCCCCTGGCATAGGAGAAGCATCTTTAATATCTAACCAACCTTGGCCACGCTCTATTGCTAGACCTGCGCCAAAGGAAAACAAAGCGGGGCCAATAATGCCAAAAGTACCGTATGAGCATAATAGGTAAGTGGCAGCTTGAGGATCATGTTGATTCATCAATACCCCAAAAAAGACGTAAAACAAAGCCGGAAATAAAATCGCTGGCAACGCAAAGGCTGGGTTACGAACACTTTTAAGCCACTCAAATTTGCTTTCTAAGTAGTAGATATTTAGGGTTTGCATAATGTTCATGGTTAGAGAGTTGTTCATGGTTTGAGAGTTGTTAATGGTCTGAGAAGTGTTCATCGTCTGAGCAGGGTTGATATCTAACATTATTATTCTGCTCCCGAGTTATTTAACTGTAAAAATGCTTCTTCAAGGCCAGCGCTTGAAACCGATAAATTCTGTAAGATTGGATTGGCAGATAACAAAGGCGGTAAGGTTTGATTGACGTTTTCTGTTTGTAATTGAATAAATTTGCCACTTTTTTTTACGTTTATGACTGCTGGTAGTTGCTCGAATTCCTGTAACTTTTTATCACTACTAAAACGAATTATTGTGTGACTAATACTGGCTTTGATGTCGTCACTACTGCCTTGCCTAATGATGGCCCCTTGTTTCAACAGTACAATGTTGTCGGCAAGGTTGTCTGCTTCTTCTAAATAATGAGTGGTTAACACTATGCCTGTACCCGCTGCTCTTAAATCTCGAATGCCTTGCCATAAGCCTTGTCTGGCTTCCACATCCATGCTGACACTTGGTTCATCTAAAAATAATAATTTGGGGTTACCACAAATACTTAAAGCAAAAAGAAGTCGTTGTTTTTCACCACCAGATAATTTTTTAGAATAGCGATTTTGCATATGTTGCAAGCCTGCATAGTTTATGACTTTTTAATATTCCATAGGGTGGGGGTAATAACTTTGAAATAGCTGAATATGTTCTTTTATTTTTAAGGTTTCGGGTAAATTAGCGACTTGTAACATAGCGCCCGATTGACGTTTAGCTTGCAATGACCCAGGCCTTACGCCAAATACACTCACATCACCCAGATCAGCATTAAGGCGACCTAGAAAAATATTAATCAAGGTGGTTTTACCAGCGCCGTTTGCTCCAAGTATGGCAAATACCTGTCCCGATTTAATCTCTAAATCGATATTATCTAAGGCCTTTTTACCTGCAAAAGATTTCGTCAATCCATATGCAGAGGCAATCACGCTGGAATGACTATTCTGCTCACAAGTGTTTTCAAGTTGCATGTTGTTTTCTCGTTTAGAGGTTTTAAACCGTAAACAAACTATGAACTAAATACACTGAGTGGGTTATAGACAGATATCACTAATAGATGATGACATTTGTCATCTTGGTATTTATGACAAATTATCTAAAAAGACTTGTCACACTTTTTTGACTCACAGTGCCTTAGCTATGTAGCACCAATAAATTAAGCTAAAGAGGCAGGTCATTATGTTAGAAAAAATCAAATCACATCTTTTATGTTCAGTGTTATCCGTTGTTGTTTTCATCGGCAGTATTGTTTTTCAAATGGCCGTTAACGGGGTGTTCGCTGCAGAAAATTTATCTTCAAACAAGCAGTTTGTCACTCAAGTATCCGGTTCAGGCAAGCCAGTCATCTTAATACCTGGGTTAATGTCTGATGGCAGCGTATGGCAGCAGTTAGCCAACTCCTTATCAAAAACTTACCAAGTGCATATTATCAATATCGCCGGTTTTGCTAGTACTGCAGCTATTGAAAATCCTTCACTTACAGCGACTAAACAGCAGCTCTTAACCTATATTGACACGCATAAATTGCAGAAACCTGCGGTGATTGGCCATAGTTTGGGGGGCTTTATGAGTTTTTGGTTAGCTTCTAGTGCTCCGACAAAAATTGGCGCGATTGTTTCCGTGGATGGTTTACCTTTTATCGGCCCGATATTTACTCGTAGCAATGCATCCACTGTAGAGAGTTTGTCAGGGCAGGCATTACAGATAAAAAATATGTATAGCAATATGTCGCAACAACAACTCATTGACCAATCTAGTTATGGTTTATCAATACAAGCCAGCAGTGATGAGTCCAAGGCAAAAGTGATGAATATGATACAAAGCTCAGATCCAAAAACTGTTGGTCAAGCAATCTATACTTTAATGAGTCATGATTTAAGACAAGACATTGCTATGATCACATCACCTGTTTTATTGTTGGGAGCATCGGGGGGATTTGACACAGATGAACAAAAGTCAGCTATGCAAAGATTGTATGCACAACAATTACAAGCGTTGCCTAAGGCTCAGTTACTGATGAACACGCATTCTCGTCATTTTATTATGTACGACGATCCTAAATGGCTTGAGGAGCAAGTAAAAACCTTCTTAGGCGCAAACTTATGAATACCGCAACTAACCCGGTATTAAGCCTACAAGAACAATACCTATTTGATGATGTTGAGCTAGCACAAGGCGGCGACCAGCAAGCGTTTGGTCGTTTAATTAATCAAACCCGCAATTTGGTTTCAAGTATCGCTTTGTCTATTGTCAAAGATTTAGATAATAGCGAAGACGTGGCACAACAAGTCTACATTGGCGCGTGGCAAAATATGTCTGAGCTCAAAAATACTAGCAGCTTTTTGCCGTGGTTAAGACAAATGACACGTTACAAAGCATTAAATTTTTTGCGGGATAATAAAACCCGTCAAAAAGTAGCTGGCGAAGAAGCTGATTTAATTTTGTCGCAATTTTGTGATCCCAAGCTAGACATAGATTGCAGTATGCACCGCGAGCAGTCTAATGTGATTTTGCAGCACTTTATCAGTCAGTTACCCCAAGAAAGTCGTGAAATAGTGTTGCTTTATTACCGTGAAGAACAATCAAGTAAACAGGTCGCGCGTTTATTAGAGCAGAGCGAAACCAATATTCGCAAAAAATTATCCCGCGTCAGGCAATTATTGCATCAGCAAATATTAGTTAAACATGGCAGATTGTTATTAAGCACGGCACCTGCATTAGGCTTCAGTAGCTTAATAGTAGGTGCTATCACTACCAGTAGCCCAGTCGCAGCTGCGGCAATGAGTTCAGTGGCTGCCAGCGGAAAATCAAGTTTATTGCACAAGTTAAGTATATTGCTTGGTGGCTCGATATTCGGCACCTTACTTGGGGTATTGGCAATGCGCATCAGTACTTCATTTTTGCTGAAAAAAGTGTCTAACGAAGAGGTTAAATCGAAAATATATCATTATCGTAAAACCACCACTATTTGGCTTATTTTTAGTGGATTGCTGTTACTGGCAAGTTACGAACTAACTAGTGGCTGGTGGGCGCCCGTGTCTGCATATTTGTTATTTGCAATAGGTCTTTTTTATCAGATTACCAAGCTGCGTAGGACGGTATCAAATGAGCTTTGCCAAGCTGAATTTAAAGCCGCCAAGCAAAAAAATATGCGATTACGCTTAGATATCTGTTTTTGGTGTGGTTTAGTCCTAGGCTTTGGAGGCGGTTTCGCGGGTATGATCATCGGACTAATAAATAGTGGAAGGTTGCCACTTTAACAGTGGCAGTTCACTTCCTCCTCATTTTTGGGTGAAGCGGTTCAGAGTAGGTGGTTTGGTAATCTTTATAGAAGTCTGCTGCTCTCTCGTTATTAATTTGTCGCAAAATAATTATCAAACTATCTGCTGCTGAAAACAGCAGTGAAAATTCGTTATATTATTTGTCGTTGTTTAAGGTAGGTTCAAAATGAACATAAATCTTATAAAGTAAGAAGGGCAAATTATTCAATGTTTCACGATACGTGAAGCTAAAATATAATCATCATGAATAACGGAGGTTATTAGAGTAAAAATAGTCCACGATAATGAAAATATTTTGTTCGACTTTAATCCATAACAAAAGGGCTTCAATACTGCTTTGATAGAAGTGAGGGGAGATTTTCTAACCATACAGTGTCTTGTTGATTTTTTGCGTTATCTCATCCTGGATCAACTTAATAATTCTAGCTGAGCAATTCGGTTTAGCGGTCATAATTCTGTGTTTAACATAATTGCTTTAGGCAAAATGATGGCTTATTACAGATATTTCACGTTATATAATCCATTCAAAAATCGAGTGCTGATTATAAAAAAGCTGATGAGACATTCATTTTTACTATAGGTCTAAAACTAATCGACTACTCAAAGAACCAGAACAACATACCATCATAGTGGCATTTTCACTTTTTTCTGCATCTGAAAGCACCATATCTCTATGATCCGGTAGACCTGATATAACCGGGACTTCGCAGCTACCACACACACCTTCGGCACATGCGTATGTGACACCCACAGAGTTTTCTTTTAATACCTGCAGTACGGTTTTACCTTCAGGTACCAATAGTTCTTTACCTGAACGAGCTAACACTAAGGTGTAGCCTCCTTCGTCTGCCGCTTCATTCACTGACTGAAAGTGTTCTAAGTGCACCTGTTGCGCAGGTAAATTCGCTAAGCTCTCACTGTAACTTTGTAGTAAGTTGGTTGGGCCACAGCAATAAAAATTTGAATCTTTAGAGGCAGTGTTGACTATAGTATTAAAATCTATGCGATTAGGTACAGAATCTCTAGTGTAATAGGTAGTAATTAGGCCAGATTTTGCTGTTTCTTGTAATGCTTTTATCTCGGCTAATAACGGCGCTTGTTCTTCATTACGAGCTGTAAAATGTAACTCCCAACTCTTACCTTGCTGCTCTAACGTATATGCCATTGTCAAAATGGGGGTGATACCGATACCCCCAGCAATAAGTACTGAGTGTTCAGGTTCATCTGCCAATGGAAAATGATTCCTTGGCAAACTAATAGACAAAATGTCACCTTCTTTAACTTCTTCATGTAACCAACGCGATCCACCTTTGCTGTCGCTAGCTAATGCAACCGCAATCACGTAACGGTGTTGTTCATCAGGATGATTGCATAAAGAATACTGACGAGTTAACTCATTACCGGTGTGCACATCAATATGTGCACCGGCACTAAACTTTGTTAATTTTTGGCTAGCCTTCGGGCGTAAGTCAAATAAACGAACATCCTCTCCATCTTGCCAAATACGATGAACATTCACATCTATAGAGTCAGTCATCATCAGATCATTTCTACTGCAATTTGCTGTTTTTTAAATTTTTCCCACTGCGCTCTATAACGAGGAACCAACCAAGTATTAAATTGGCGCTGAGCGCCTTCTTGCCAAGAATAGCGGCCCCTTGGGGCATGGCGTGAACGTAATCCAATCTGCACCATTTCATCAACATGTACATCTTGAGCATTAATGTCTAATGCACGTTCTAACACTTGTTCCATATTGGCATCAAAATCCGGATCATCCATTGCGCCTTTCGCAAACAACACACCTAAATCTAGGTAATGACTTTCTGGTCCGTCAGCGCGCAAGATTAAATAAATAACGGCATCACTGGTTAAAACCAAAGATAAACTAGGTGGTAAATTGGCAAACGCCATACGATTGCGTTCTTCTTCATTTAATTTAGGAAAAACCGGCATCAGTGCTTTTTGAGTCGGGTTAAAACTCGCATCTTTATGTAGGGTGCCATTAGTTCGAAAATATCCAGCAGTATCTGCTGGTAGATCATCTGGGAATTCGGCTAATTCACTGGGAATATAATCATGGAACTCACCATGATGTAATTTATTAGCATGATAACCATCATTGTTATTTTCAAACATCACTTTCCAGCTAAAGTCATATTTAGTGTCTTTATCTGGCTCTGGTCCTTCTGCATTTTCAATATCATAATTAGCTAGAACTGAATCTAATGCACTAAGCCTAGGCGTAAGTGGTTTTGCATCATCATCTAAATTAATGAAAATGAAACCCTGCCATATCTCTAGTTTAAATTGCGGCAATCCAGAGTCTTCTTTATGGAAATCACAGGTTTTTTCCATCGCCGGAGCATTAATCAAATCACCTTTTAAGCTATACACCCAGTGATGATAAGGGCATGTGAATGTACGAGTATTACCTGAACCTTCTGCCACTAACATGGCTCTATGTTGGCATACAGAAGACATTGCCCGAATTTCCCCATCTCGGTCTTGTACAACCACTACCGGCTCCCCGACTATAGTAGTGGTAAAGAAATCACCTTTTTTAGGTATCCAATCAACACGACCGACACATAACCATTCGTGATCAAAAATAGCTTCTTTTTCAAAATTAAAAAAATCGCGATCTGTATAACAAAGTGGAGGCAAGGATTCCGCATCCTTTATATCAATAATGGAACTTTCCATACTTTCAAAAAAATCATCAGTTAAAAATCGCTTGCTCATACTAAATTCCTGAATTTGTAGCACTTCTGCGCTAGACCGGTTCTGCCTGATATTTATGCTTCCATACTTTCAGAAAGTCATAAAATGAATAACCTTCTTATAAAATAAATATATATATAAAGATTACTCAAAGTAGGCTCCTTTATTACGCTTTGAATCCTACGTTAGATAAATTAGTGATGATTGTGTATTTGCGTACAAGTTTTGGTTCATCAGCGCATGTGCAAAAATAACGTAGATTGAAGATCCGCAAAGACAAATACTAAAATTAGATATAATAAGTCCACTTTTACCCCACTATAATAAAGTGGCTTTTCTGGCCATTTATATTGCCATCTTTAATATTTTATATGGCTCAGGAACAGTTAGTGTTTGGCATGACGCACCGACATATAGATATACATAGTAATTCAGCAAGTTTTGATGCGTTTTAATCCAAGAATCCCCCACACTCTCTATGTAATAGTCAAAACTCAGTCATCCTGCTTAGTGATATATCACCAATTGTCGTTAGTTAGATTACACAGTAAGTCAATTTGTAACGGCGTTAATATGGAGACCCAAAGGATGGCTACGTTTAATCACAGGCATAAATAAAGGCTACAAAATGATGTTTACAGTATTATTGCGCCCCTTAAGCGTTTTTTTATTCATTATTGGATTAGGTCCAATACCTCACTCATTGGCACAGCAAACGGCAAGCAATAATGTTTCGATAGCGTTTCCTTATGATGTAGAAAGCTGGGATCCAACGAGTCGTGTTATTCCCCATACTACTTCGTTATACAAATTAGTATTTGATCAACCCTTAGCCTATAACTCGAATAACGAACTAACGACAGGCGTAATTAAAGACTATGCTTGGATTGGCGAGGCAGGGTTAACACTATCTTTGACTTTTCGTGATGATGTCTACTTTCATAATGGTGACAAATTAAGTTCTGCAGATTTTAAATATACGTTTTATGAAAGGCCCAACAACGACAAAACAATTCAGCTCGGTTATATTTGGTCTTCTATAGAAAATATTGAAACCCCTAGCCCAACCCAAGCCATTATTCAATTTAATAAACCTTTTGTGACCGCTGTGCAATACCTAGCATTTGCTGGCGCTTTCATTCTTCCAAAAAACTATCTAGAAAAAGTTGGCATAGAAGAATTTCTAGCACACCCAATTGGCTCAGGTCCTTTCAAATTAGTGAGCTACCAACGTAATAGCCGAATATCACTAGAAGCATTTGATAACTATTGGGGGGGTAAACCTAAAATAGATAAACTCACGGTGCAAATTACGCCGAGCCCGACATCAAGAGTGTCGGCTCTGCAGTCCGGCCAAGTTGATTTAGCTTATGCACTTCCCATAAGAGATGCTCAACGAATGGACAAGATGCCTGATCTAACAAGTGCGTTAACCTCGACTATCGATACTTATATGATACACATGATCAACAAAGGTCCATTAAAAGATATTAATGTACGATTAGCGATGCATTATGCAATTAACAAAAATGCAATATCAAAAGCTCTGCTTGCAGGTTTATCTAAACCTATATCTACCGCTTGTCCTGAAACAACCCCTTGTTATCAAGATGACGTTAATTTTAATTATGATCCTCAAAAAGCCATTGAGCTACTTAAAAAATCAGGCTACAGCAGCAAAAAACCAGTCAAATTTAAATTTTTCGCAACCAAAGGGGTTAGTCCTGGTGATAACTTAATGGCCCGTGCCATCGTGCAAATGTGGAAAAAAGTAGGCATCGATGCAAGCTTTGAAACTATTGATTTTGGCAAGTTCTTTCAAAGTTTAGCCACTAACACGTTACAAGGGCCTGTGTTGTGGATGTGGAATAACTCGACAGGTGATCCTGAGTTATATGCTGGGACTTATCTCAATGCAAATACCAAGTTTTCGGTATGGCGTAGTGACGAAGTCATGCAACGCCTGACCCCACTTATGACTGAAAATAATTACCAAAAACGTATTCAACATTATAAAGAATTTAACCGCTGGGTGGTCGAACAAGGTTTTAGCATTCCTTTACTCGAAGGGATCAATAGTGTCGCCCATAAAAAACAACTGCCCTACCAAGCCTTTAAAAATGGTTGGTTAGTGCCTAATACTTGGCAATAACCTAAATTTAAAATCATCGTTATTACCACTAACTAAGGGCACTTTACTAAAAATGCCACACAAACTTTTACTTAGGCAGTGCGAGCTATATGTCATTTACTGTAAACAATAAAAGCACAGAGCCAGAAATTAGCCAACAAATAAGCTCAATGGTGTTTGCCATTTTACGTCAAATGCTATGGCGACTATCCATGTTGATTAGTGTTTCCTTATTGGTTTTTGTTATTCTCAGATTAATGCCTGTCGACCCTTTGAGTATGCTACTACCGCCAGGAGCAAACCAAGATGATTTAGCACGCCTTTCTGCCGAATTAGGCTTAGATAAACCAATATTGGTGCAGTTTCTAATTTGGCTACAAAATGCTATCCAATTAGACTTTGGCCTGTCGTTACAAAATGGCTTGCCGGTTATCACTATGCTTAGTGAAGCGCTGCCCACTACAATACAGCTTCTTGTTTTTGGTCTGACTACAGGTGTACTTTTAGGGCTAACGAGTGGATTAGGCACGTTCTATTTACGCGGAACTTATATGGAGCGGCCCTTATTAGTAATTAACGCTATTATGTTGGCGATACCAGATTACCTGTGGGCGATTATTCTGATCATCATTCTAGGTGTCACTTTACAGTGGTTACCCTTTTTAGGGCCTGTCGATGCAAATATACAGATTGAGTCAATGACAGGATTTTTAATAATTGATAGTTTATTAACTCAAAACTGGCAAGGTTTCGTTAGTGTTGTCAGCCACTTAGTGCTTCCTTCACTAGCACTTGGAATTTGTTTAGCCCCCCCTATAGCCAGAACGATGTATTCCAGCCTAAACGAAGTCTATAAACAAGACTACATACTTGGCGCTAAGTTACGAGGATTAACCGCGAAACGTATTCTACTCGCCCATGCTCTACCCAATGCAGCTTTACCTACTATTAGCTTGATAGGGGTACAAATCAGCGTAATTATAGGTGGCACCTTAGTGATTGAGACTATATTCGGCCTACCAGGCATAGGAAATTTAATGTTAAAAGCCATGGGGAGTTTTGATATGTGGGTTATCCAAGCACTGACCCTTATTTATGCCATAGGGATTCAATTTGTCACAATTTGTACTGATTTATTACTACTCAAGTTTAATCCCCGTTTGAGGATGCAGTAATGAAAGCTATTTTGGTACATTACTGTCAATATTTCTATAAACGTTTAGATATTTGCTTTGGCGCTGGTTTTTTCATTCTATTAATATTCATCGCTATTTTTGCCCCTGAGTTAGCCCCACATGCCGCAAATGAACAAGATTTATTCAATGTATTATTACCGCCAGCTTGGTATGAAGAGGGCATTAGTGATTATCCTTTAGGCACAGACGGACTTGGCCAATGTATACTTTCGCGTCTACTTTATGGCTCACAGGTCGTTGTCATTATCGGCACATTAGTGCCCATTGGTGCCGCCTTGCTCGGTACGGTTTTAGCGTTACTCGGCGGTTACTTCGGTGGCTGGATTGATTGGATAATTAGTCGCTTTGTCGAAACTTGGCAATCATTTCCTGCGGTGGTGTTAGCCTTAATATTGATGATTGCACTGTCGCCTAGTTTAACTAATGTCATTATCTCTATCATATTGGTCGATTGGGCTCGATTTTGTAAAGTACTGCGGGCTGATGTTATCGTAATTCGCCGTAAAGATTATGTGACCGCCGCTCGCATAAGTGGTGCTTCGGCTTTGAGTGTTATCTGGCGAGAAGTGGTGCCCGGTATAATACCTACCTTAGTCTCTTTAATTACATTAGAAATCGCCATTGCCATAGTCGCTGAAAGCATTTTGTCATTTGTCGGGCAATCGGTAGGCACAGAAAGAGCTTCATGGGGAACTATGATAAGTGATGGATTAGGCTCTATGTACAGTTCAGTTTACCCGCTACTCATCCCAATACTTGCCATGATACTGACTGTTTTAGCCGCGACTTTTTTGGGGCAGGGCATGCAACAACTGCTCAGTAATCACTTTTCAAATAGGTCTACAAAGGGTTGATATGATTAGCCAAATCAATTTAAACAGAGCTGACAATTCCGCCGAACTTATTCAGTCAGAAAGCATAACCTCTGAAACCATAAATTTACAGACCTTGCCTAAAGAAGTCGTGACCTTAGAAGCAAAAAACTTACACCTAAGTGTCAAACTTAACGATGGTTCGAGTTGTGTGCTGCGAGACATTAGTTTCAAATTACTAGCAGCAGGTTCGTTAGGTTTAGTAGGAGAATCAGGTGCTGGAAAAAGCATGCTTGGTCGAGTACTTTCTCGTCAATTGCCAGAAAATTTCAGTGTCACCTCAGGTGAGTTATTATTTGCTGGTAAAGACTTATTAAATATCAGCGAAGAACAACATAGACATTTACTCGGCGATAGGATTGCGTTTATTCCCCAAGAGCCAATGACGGCATTAAATCCAGTACTTACCATTGGTCAGCAATTTACTGAACATTTACTCAGATTAGGCACGCCAGTAAAAGAATGCGAAGAGATAATGAATAACTCTTTAACGGCTGTGATGTTGCCCAACCCAAAAGCGATATTAGAAAAATATGCTTTTCAATTATCTGGAGGTATGTGTCAGCGAATACTCATTGCGTTGGCATTTGTCAGTAAACCTGAATTAGTGATTGCCGATGAAGCAACCACAGCTCTAGATCCCGTCAGTCAGGCTCAAGTAGTACGTCTACTAAAAATACTGCAAGAAAAAGAAGGCACTGCTGTGTTATTTGTTACTCATGATATGGGGTTAGCAACCCATGTCTGTGATGATGTCGCGGTACTTTATGCAGGTGAGATCATGGAAAATATTAAGGCTAGTGAGTTATTTTCAGCTCCTGGTCATCCGTATACACAGGCATTAAAAGCCTCTACTCCGAGCTTAACCGGCCCTTTGTCGCTATTAGCATCTTTAGATGGCCAAATGCCTGGTGTTGAATCATTTCCTAGTTTACAGGGATGCCGATTTATTAACCGCTGTGAATTTAGCACAACTGAATGCAGCAAAGAAAAACCACCTTTTACTAACTTAGCGCCTCAACATACGGTTCGCTGTATAAAAGTCACACAAATATTAGCCCATAATTGTGCACAAAAAGACAACAACAAAATCCATACTCCAGGCAAAGCATTTAGCAATGCGCCTATTATGACAGCAACTAACTTAACCAAAATTTATCCCGCCAAAAAGAAAGGAGGCCTAAACACTCATGCGGTCAAAAGCGCAAATATTGAGATCGCATCTGGAGAGTTTATTGGCATAGTTGGAGGTAGTGGTAGTGGAAAATCTACATTAGCTAAACTAATTATGGGTTTAGAAACGCCAACTAGTGGGGACATTGTGCTTAATGGTAAAAAAATCGGGGCTGATAAAAATAGCTGGAACAAACGAATATCACTAATACAAATGATTTTTCAAGATGCTCGTTCAGCACTGAACCCAAACCATAAAGTACAACAATTGCTCACTCAGTCCATGAATCAAAGCCCTTTTAGGTCATTAACAAGAAAAAAGAGGGCTATAGAATTAGCACTCAATGTGGGGATTTCGATTCACACATTATTGAGATATCCATCTCAGCTGTCAGGTGGCCAACGACAAAGAGTAAATATAGGGCGTAGTCTATGTGACATACCACAAATTCTAATTGCAGATGAAATAGTGTCAGGGTTAGATGTATCTGTGCAGGCAAATATTATGAACTTACTATTAAAACTTAGGCAAGAACATAAGTTTTCATTGATTTTAATATCTCATGATCTTAGTGTTGTACGTTATTTATGTGACAAAATAATGGTCATGCAAAATGGTGAAATTGTTGAGCGAGGGTATACAGAAGATGTTTTATCTAATCCTCAACATCCTTATACTCATGAATTAATTCAAGCGATCCCTACAACTGACTCAAGAGCCATTTGGCCCCCCGACTATGACAGAACAAAATTGAAATAGAATGCTAAACCTTGTCCAATATGAAATGCATTCTGTTCATGATCATAAGATGAAAGCGATCATGAATATAGAAAACCTAACCACTATTAAAGAACTTGAACATTTTATTCAAGGTAACCAAGCAGTAGCCTTTACCGTTCTGGGTAATAAAAATAAGTGATATCAATTCATTCAAAAAACCTTGATAAAGTTTTGCTATATCAGGTTAAAAAAGCGTTGATGGGGTGATGCAGTTTGAAGTTGTCTGCTCTGTTGAGCTTATTAGTGAATGTTGTCTCATTCACGTCCTCACACAAATGATGGCCGCCTTTCCTATTATTATTAAAGGGTTTCATTCAGATAATGGTTCAGAATATATCAATAAACACATATACAAACTATTCAGCAAACCATGCTCAAGGAATTCAAATGATAATGCCTTAGCTGAAAGTGAAAATGCATCCATCGTGAGAAAACAGTTCGGTTATACCCATATCCCACAAAAATGGGCACCGTTAATCAAAACGTTTAATTTGAAGTATCTTTACCCGTACATCAATTATCATAAGCCTTGTTTCTTCTCTGACGAGAAGGGAAAACAACGTAAAGCATATCCCTACAAAAGCATGATGACGCCTTATGAGAAAATCAAATCGTTACCCAATGCAAAAACGTATTTGAAAGCTGACTTTCATTTTGAAATACTAGACATCGCAAGCGATGGAAATGACAGATAATGTTTGTGCTGAATTAATTCAAAAAGAACGTATTAAATTATTTAATCAGATCTTTGAACAGAATAAACGAGCCTAAGAAATTTACTGACTTAAGACTCATTTGCTAATTAGAATATACTTGTTACCCACCTATTAAGAATCCCCCCTCAATAGGTGGGTAACTGCTCTATTATAAACTAACATCCATTTAATCGTCTATTTTACAACTGCTTATGCATTTTCAAACACTTCGTTTTGCTGGCGTCGATAATCACGAGGTGTAATTTCGTATTCACTACGAAATACGCGACTAAAATGTCCTGCATCATTAAAGCCCCAACGAAAACATATATCAGACACAGACAAATGACGATATTCTGGGTGTCCCAATTCATACCTACATCGATCTAAACGTCTCATACGTACATAATTGACAAAACTAATACCTCTAGATTCAAATAGTTTTTGAATGTATCGATGGGATACTCTATTCTGTTCCGCCACCAAGTTAAGCGATAACTGAGGTTCGGCTAACTTGCTATCTATAAATTGGCAGATACGTTTGAAATGCTGTATTTTGGCAGTACTTCCGAAATCAAGTACACCACTTTGATGAATAAGGTTACTAACTAAAAATTCAGAAAGTACAATTTCGATTGGCCTTAGCATACCAGTCTCTAAATCATCAATATTTTCACTTAATGCAGTCAACATTTTAGCAAAAACTTTATTTACCCCCGATTCGCAAGGTAAATAACCCACATCAATTAAATTTAAATCAAGTAATCTAGTATGAATAAGGGTTTTGGGGACTTTCATATAAAGAATTTTGAAGTCTGAACTCACTGATAATGTCATATCTAAACACGTGGGAGCATAAATAATAGAATTAATTTGAGCTGGGTATTCTTGCCCTTTATATCGTAAAGAAAAATCCCCTTCTAATAATAAAGCTAACCAAAATGAATAAGGTTGACGACTAGACTTGCCAGAAATTTCCATCGGCGAACCCGATAAAATCGAAAATTCTAGGCCTTGAGGGGTATTAATACTACTAACATCGCCGTGAAATTGATTCACATCATCTTGAAAATGGCAGTTTGGCATACAAATTTTATGCATAGCTTGTTGCCAAAGCTTACCTCGCTCTGCCATATCACAACTATTATCTGTTGAAACTTTCCACGAACTCATTGGTACCTCTCTGCATTAAATCATCCATGACAACTTAAGTTACCAAGATAAAGCATAAAGCATACCAATAGCATTAACTCGCGCTAAACTAGGATTCATAGTGAATAACGCTAAAGAAATTTGAATTAACGCACCAAAAAGACACATTCAAACTACGAAAAAATCTTTTATAGGGCAGGTTAATATTATGGTATTTTAAAAAGCTCTCTGAATAATAAAAGTTGTATTTTATTTATTGCTCGGAGCTTGCGTTCGGATAACTCTAATGCGAACTATTTACCATAACTTAAGTAAAAGCTGTACGCACAAACACCAAAACTCATACACATACAAACAATTATCTAAATATCAACTGCAGTAATATCAACTTGAACTCGTCCATTTAATCACGACTGAAAGATTAAATGGACGGTGTAAACCGGAATAATATTGTTGTATTAAAATAGACAAAAAATGTCGTGTAGTTGTTATTTTTCTATAAGCAGTAGAAGTAAAAAACACTTTCAGTCTATTTTTTTTACCGCAATATACCGTCGCTTCCATACTCTTTAGGCAAGTGTAAACACATACGCAAACTATAACAGAAACTACCAATTGCCATATATTGAGGAAATATAATGAAACACCAGCGATATAGAAAAACATTACTAGCAAGTGCTATTTTAGCTAGCTTGGGCATACTTCAAACAGGTCACGCACAAGCCGTACCTCAAGAAACGTCTGACAATACAGAATCTAAAGACGTTGAAGTTGTCACCATCACAGTTGATCAAAGGCAAGTCAACTTACAAGAAGCTGCATTGTCGGTTACAGCGGTGAGAAATGAATTACTTGAACAGGCAAACATCAGTAATGCAGCACAGCTAAATGGCTTTGTACCTGGACTACAAATTAATAAAAGTGGAGGCTCCGAAACCCAAGTAAGCATTCGAGGGATAGGCTCACAAACCCCACAAAACTTTTATAGTCAACCTGGCGTTTCTTTCCATATGGACGGTGCCTACATTACCAATTCTATTGCTTTAAGTATGGGTTTTTTAGATGTTGAACACATAGAAATACAACGTGGCCCTCAAGGTACGGCATTTGGTGCTGCATCTACGGGAGGGACAATAAATGTAATTAGCAAAAGACCTGTATTAGAAGAATTCACAGGAAATATAGAAGCTAGCTTTGGTAACTATAATTACGCTAAAGGTAAGATTGCTGTTAACGTTCCCGTTGGAGATTCTTTAGCCGTTCGTGGTGTATTGCAAACAACTAGTCATGATGGTTTCAGTCAATCAAACAGTATTGACGGTGGCTACGACCTAAATGATGCAGATAATGTCAATGCCCGAATATCAGCACTATGGGAAGCGAGTGATGATTTGTCTGTATTATTAAGCTCCCAACATTATACCGACAACAGTAATGGCTCCGCGTTAAAAGCACTAGACGATCCAAATGAAGACCCTCGCGTAGTATCGCAAGACTACCCCGCTAAAATTGATATGACTATGGATATCAGCACTGCGATTGTTACTTGGGAGTTACCTTGGGCAACATTAAAGTCAACAACAAGCTATCAAGATATGCAACATGCGCAATCGTTTGATAGTGATCGTAGTGATTTTGAGAACTTTGGTGGTTACGACCATGTTGCAACATGGTCAACCTGGGCAGAAACGACTGTACAAGAGTTGTCACTTAGCTCTAAATCAGGCGGTATGTTTGATTGGGTTATCGGTGCATTTTACCTGAAATCCAAAAGTGGTCAGTACGTAGTAGAATATAAAGGGACAGATATTAATGATCCGATAGAAATACTACCCCAAGATTTAACTCCAGAAGATATTCCTTTTAATGTGTCATATGAAAATGTGTCACACATTACTCGTACATCTTGGGCTCCATTTTTACAAGGTACTTTAAATATCAGTGACGACCTGCACATAACAGCTGGTGTTCGCTACAACGATGATGATTATGAAGGTTTGTCTTCAAGTTATTATGCCGAAGCAAATTCGACTGACTTTGCTAGTGATAAATTAACCGGCAAAATCGCTATTGATTACACAATAGCTCCAGATAATATGATTTATGCTAGTTTGTCGAAAGGTTATAAACCAGGCGGCGTAAATTCGAGTTCAGCCAATGCAATGGTTGTTAGCACAGAAATTCAGCCTGAAACAGTAGTCGCATATGAAGTAGGTAGTAAAAACCGGTTTTTAGAGAACGATTTACAACTGAATATCGCTGCGTTTTACTATAAATATGATGATATGCAGTATATTCAAGAAGACCCGATTCCTTTCGCCGGCGGTACTGGAAATATTCCAGAAACCAATGTTTGGGGAACAGAAATAGAAATAAGTTGGAATTTACTTGATGATAATTTGAAACTGGGATTGAATGCCACTGCACTCGATGGTGAATTTATTGGGGAATACTACGCGTTAGATCGAAGAGCAGCGGATGTGGCTGGTGACGAAGCTTTAGCAACAGGAGCTGCGCCATATCCATGGAGTTATGAATGGTTTTTAGCTCGAGGATCAGCAAATGTTGATGTGAGTAGTAATACGCCACCTACTCTACCGAAGCTAAGTGGTAGTGTTAATGCTACTTGGTTTCAAGAGTTTGGTGATGACGCATTGCTAACAGCCCGGATAGACTATATTTATAGAAGTGAATTTCAATCACGTATTTTTAATACACCTAATGCAGATACAGTCGATTCCTATGGTCAAGTTAATTTGTTTGTTGAATATGAACAGTTTGATGCCAACTGGAGACTATGGCTAAATGCAACAAACTTAACCGATGAACTCGGGATAGCAGGTCGTTTCGTTGACCCTTACGGTAGTGGTGTGGTCAGTGACGAATATATTGCCCCAAGGCAAATTATTCTTAACTTCGGTTATTCATTTTAAGAGAATATAATCTTTATATCTAAACTCAAACACGAATAAAATATTATTGTTTTATTCGTGTTCTTTATATCCTTAAATTGACTAAAACATATATCAAAACGACCTACCTTCTCAGTACGTTTATGTAAATAACCTGAAC
>TARA_R110002153_G_scaffold940_8_pt1 | contig 21691 bp, 17 predicted proteins | sample TARA_R110002153 | Tara Oceans TARA_R110002153 (sample SAMEA4398193) | marine metagenome | biome: Polar Biome; feature: [SRF] surface water layer (ENVO:00010504); material: water (ENVO:00002006), including particulate matter (ENVO:01000060) such as... | depth 5 m | reverse complement strand
ATTAAAAATTCGTAAGCCTTGGCGAATATTTTCTAGCGAGGTATCAAAACTATAGGCTATGGCTGCGGCAAACATAGCATTTTGCACATTGTGTAAAGCTTTACCTTCAACTGTTGCAGGGATTAAATGTGTCCAAAGTAGTGGTATATGTGCACCCTTATCATAGATAGTGATCATATCGCCATTGATGCCCTTTTCGAGCACAGCGGCCATACCACCACTGCGGATATGTTCGCGCACTAAGCCATGACCCGAGTCCATAGTCACATAACAAATACGCTCAGCGTCACAGAAATCTGCCATTTGTAAACACAAATGATCATCAGCATTCAATACCACCACATCTTTGGCTACTTCAACTACCACACGTTTAATTTGTGCTAATTGCTCTACTGTATTAATTCCTCTTTGTCCCAAATGATCGGCTGTAACATTAAGGCAAGCTCCGACATTACAAGTGGTATAGCCCAAGCCGCGCTTGAGAATACCACCACGTGCCGTTTCCATTATGGCAAAATCAACGCTGGGGTCACGTAGTACTATTTGCGCAGATGTGGGACCTGTCATGTCCCCTTTAACTGTTAAGTGGCCGTCGATATACACACCATCTGTAGAAGTCATGCCGGTAGTAAATCCAGACGATTTCATGATGCTGGCTAACATACGTGAAGTTGTGGTTTTACCATTGGTACCGGTAATTGCAGCAATAGGAATGCGCGCATGACTGCCAACGGGGAACAACATGTCTATGACTTTTCCGGCTACATCTCTTGGAGTGCCTTCACTTGGTGCAACATGCATTCTAAAACCAGGGGCAGCATTACATTCGCAAATACCACCACCAATTTCTTTATAAGATTTGCTGATATCGTCAGATAAAAAGTCTACTCCCCCCACATCAAGACCAATGGCTTTGATTGAGCGCACCGCCATATCTCTGTTATCCGGGTGCACCATATCAGTCACATCAATGGCTGTACCACCAGTGGATAGATTGGCAGTAGAGCGTAAAAAGAAAATTTGGTCTTTGTCTAATACGGTTTGTTTATTGTAGTTAGCTTCATCCATCAAACGTTCGGCTTGGCTGTCTAACTCCAATCGAGTTAATACTTTTTCATGGCCTATGCCGCGACGTGGATCTTGGTTAACTATATCGACTAATTCTTCAATATTACTGACACCATCACCCACAACATGGCCGGGTACACGTTTAGCAACCGCCACAAGTTCATTATTCACCACTAACATTCTGTGATCATAACCAGTCAAAAAGCTTTCAATCAAAATAGCTTTACTGGTGCCGTGTTTTTGCGCTTCGTGGTATGCGGTAATAACCTCTTCATCAGTTGTCAGGTTGATACTCACACCTCGACCATGATTCGCATTTAAAGGTTTAACCACCACCGGAAAACCAATTCTATTGGCTGCACGAGCGGCCTGCTTTTCACTATAGACCATCACCTGTTGCGGAACGGGTAACCCCAAATCGTTGAGTAAATTATGGGTGTCTTCTTTATCGCAAGAAATTTCTACGGCTATGTGTTTGGTTTCACTGGTTATAGTGGCTTGAATACGCTGTTGATATTTACCGTGCCCAAACTGCACTAGGCTATATTCGTTAAGCCTAAGCCAAGGAATATTGCGCTGCTCTGCAGCAGCCACTAGTGAGCCTGTACTGGGCCCAAATTCTTTACGTTGCGCCATACGCACAAAACTGCGTAATTCATCGCTAAAATCAAAGTCATCTTCAATATCCGAACTAATAACTTGTTGCACATTAGCTGGCATTAGGTGAGTTAATAAACGCATCCCTAAAGCGCCTGCTTCTAAACCTACGTCTCTTTGGTGATATTGATAAACAACGTTGTAGCAGCCTTCTTTTTTCAAACTTCTAGTGCGACCAAAATTAACCGGAGAGCCTGCTAAATTCTGTAATTCAAGGGCCACATGTTCCCATATATGTCCTATCCAAGTGCCCTCATCTTCTCTCAAACGCCTAATAAAACCGCCATCTTCACCGTATGAACAACCATGGCTTTGTAATGAAGGTAAGGCTTTAATCAACCCATCAATAAAACCTGCGCCTAACTTTACTGAAGGCCAATTTTCTAACTCACCAATATCGATTTGATAACGAATAACAGGGAAATTAGCGTAGATGTTAGGGCCAACATACACATTTTTGCTGAGAATTTTCATAGCCTAAAGTTTCCTGCTTAAGTGTTACTGAATTAAGAATAGGTTGAGAATGCATAGATTGTTTACACATCAAACTAACTTATAGAAAAATACGGATAAGCGCCAATTATTTTAACGTGTAAGTAAGAAAAGATAGTATTAAAATGGGCAGTGAAAAATATCATCTGCCCATAAATATGGAGGACTACTCGATGAAAGCTTTGCGATCGTTAATGTTATAACGACTGCCACTAGCCAATATATGTAATTTTAAGTTCAGCAATGTGAGTGCATCACCACTGCGCGCTTCAGCCATAGAAGAATGTTCAATGTCTGATGGGTCGATGACGGTAATTGCGCCGCTACCCACTACCGTAAATTCATTGTCACCGTCGATAAAAGCTGCGGTATCTTCATCAAGTCCTAGACCGAGTAAAAACGGATTGTAAGACACGGCACTGAGTAACCGTGACAATCTATTGCGCTCATTAAAATGCTGATCAACCACTATAGTATTAATCAGTCCTAAGCCAGGTGCTAAATTCACACCATCTTCGGTAGGTACAATGCCGGTATTCCCTCCGGTAATCATATGTTGTGACACAATAGCGGCACCCGCTGAAGTGCCAGCAACATGCACACCTTGGGCATTTAGCTTACGAATAGTTTGGGCTATAGGTGTGCCTCCTAGAATAGTCGACAAACGTAATTGGTTACCACCAGTGATAAATATGCCAGTACAACTTTCAAGTTGGGTGACATATTCTTCGTTTTTAGCATCATTACGATCACTAATAGGCAACCAATGGGTATTACCGGCGCCTAGCTCTTTAAATATTTTTTGATATCTCTCACCGGTATCTTCCAACTGAGAAGCGGTAGGCACAATACAAATATCAGCATCACTGCCGCCGCATAACTCAACAAATTTCTTTAAAATTTCTGGGTTATCTATTTTTTCTTCTGCACCACCAATGGGTATGACATACCCGCGTTGTTGCCCTTTAATATCTGGAGACGGCATTTTTATTCCTCAAAGGTACCTTTCTTAACAACTGCTTTATTGTAGATATGCCAAACACCCTTTGCCATTACGTGGCTTATACGGTTTTGTTTATCTAAAACGATTAAATCAGCATCCATACCGAGTGCTATTTGACCTTTATTTTTAAAGTTCATAAGCGTGGAAACATTGCTTGTAAAAAAAGCTAAGCAATCTTCAATTTTTGTTCCTTGGTCAATCAACTGATAAAACACATTAGTCATTGCAATGGAATTAGCAAAATCCATTTTAGTCATATGTCCATGACAATCAAAATTGGGCAGACACCCACCACCATCTGAACTGATGGTTAGTTTATCTTGTGGATAATCGCTATTGATATAGCGTAATAATGCGTCTGCTGGTTCGTAACCTACTTCACCAGTTTCAAATGCGGTGACATCAATCCAGCAACCTTGCTTGGTTAGCTCACATGCTTCTTCGAATAATTCTCTGCGCCGGTTTACATGAGTGGGATTAAAGGTTCTAGCGGGGATCTCTGACGAAGCTAACGCTTGGCGCACTAATTCTAGTCCACGCTCACCATCACCTAAATGCAAATGCACTACACCCGCTTTACCAGTCATCAAGCGTGAAACATGAGCTTCTGATGCTACTTTTAGTAATTCATTCAGTGTGGGTTGTGATGATCTATGATCACTGATGGCCAATTCTCCCACCCCCACTATAGGCTCTATAAATACAATATCGGTTCTTATTGAGCCAGTCAGCGTAGTTGGCGGCAAATGATATCCACCTGTATAACAGTAAGCTGACAAACCTTCCTCACGCAAAGCGTACACTTGGGCAAGTAATGATTCTGTGCTGCGAGTCACATCATCAGTACCCAATAATCCAACCGCAGTTGTCACACCTGCTTGTGTAAATTGACTTAATGGCACAGCTGGAACACGAGTAGAAAAACCTGCCTCGCCACCACCACCAGTAATATGAGTATGGGCGTCGATAAAACCAGGAAGCAACGCTTGGCCTTGCAGGTCGAGTTCAGCAACGGCAAGTAGCGGATCCAAAGTAGGTAACTCATCACCCATGTAGAGTATTTCGCCACCACCAATTACAAGATGCTGAAGACCCATAGCCTCTGGAGCATAAACATTAGCGTTTTTAAGTAAAGTTATAGAACTAGCTGAAGCCACAGAATTTACCGACATATAAAAATAAGATGAAAACAGCGCGATCCTAAAGCACTCAAAGCCGCTTAGCAAAGGCTTTGTCAGCTTAATACCCCCATAAAACCAAGATTAATCGGCCAATGTGGCTGCAAATCGTACAAATGTAGACTAGAGTTGATACTCGTTTTTCATCTATATATTGAATAACCCACATGAAAAAAATCCTATCACTCACAATATTATTGTTAACCTCGATGTCCACTTTTGCGGGTGCTGTTAAAAATTCCCCCCATGCAGTAAAGACCCTAGAAATTTACAAAACCATAATTGAGATCCCAACCGTAGCCGGACGTGGCAAAGTACCAGAAATGGCCGCATACCTAGCAAAAGAATTTAGTGACGTTGGCTTTAAAAATGAAGATATTCAAATTCTTCCAACTGGTGAAACAGCAGCACTAATTGTGCGTTACCAAGGCAACGGCTCTGCAGACAAAAAACCCATTCTTTTACTGGGTCATATGGATGTAGTAGAAGCGTTTGACAAAGATTGGCAGCGCCCGCCTTTTACGCTCACTCAAGATGATAAGTATTTCTATGGCCGCGGCACTGTAGATAATAAACTTGGCATTGCCATGCTCTCTGCAACTTTTATTCGTTTAAAAAAAGAAGGCTTTATTCCTAACCGGGATATCTTTATCGTTTTCTCGGGTGACGAAGAAACCGCTATGGTAACCACAAAAATGCTTGCCAATGCACGGCCTGAACTGGCAAACGCAGAATATGCTCTTAATTCTGATGCTGGCGGCGGTGATCTGGATAAAGATGGCAAAGCCATAACCTACTTAGTGCAAGCAGCAGAAAAAACCTATGTTAGCTTCGAACTCACATTGCGCAACAAAGGCGGCCATAGCTCAAGACCAAGGCCCGACAACGCGATTTATGAACTATCAACAGCCTTACTTAACATCAGAGACTACCACTTCCCTGTGATGTGGAGTGACATGACCCGGGAGTTTTTTAAAGTATCAGGTACCCAATTGGGCGGCGAATTAGGCAAGGCTATGACGGCATTTGCAGCCGACCCAACCAATAAAAAAGCATCTGACCGACTAGAAAAAGAATCCTCATACGTGGGTACCACTCGTACTACTTGTGTCACTACTATGCTAAAAGCAGGACACGCTGAAAATGCCCTACCGCAATCCGCCACAGCCACAGTCAATTGCCGTATTTTCCCAGGTATCAGTGTTGAAGACGTCAAACAAAGCCTACAAAAAGTGGTAAACAATGACGCTATAGAATTTGTCACCTTAGGCTCGCCAGTTGAAAGCCCCATATCAGAATTGCGCGATGACGTTATGGCGGCCGTTAAAAAAGCCGTACATGCTCGTTATCCTAATGTACAAATAATTGCCTACATGGAATCAGGTGGCACAGACGGTATGCACTTTCGCAAAGCAGGTATCCCAACATGGGCATTAGCTAGTGTATTTATGAACCCGGATGAAATGTTTGCCCACGGTCTAAATGAACGTTTACCTATCAAAACCTTCTATGATGGCTTGGATCATTGGAGCATTATTTTAAAAGACCTAACAGGTAACTAACCTTAGATTACAACAAATGCCTGCTGCCATTTTTAGTAGCAGGCTTGAACATTTATAACTGTATTAAATCCTCAAGGACCGCCCACAATTAACTGAGGTTATTGAATTTGCTAATATTATTTAGCCAATTTGAATTGAATACGTATGTAGCAATTTGTTAAGCACTTAATGCAGAGATAGTATTAATTATTCAAAATTTATTGATCTTAAATTTATAAAGATCAAAGGATAAGACTAATATGAAACTCAAACACCTAGCAAATTGTGGTCTATTACTGACGGTTTTTATTGTTAATCAAACAATGGCCAAAACTGTCAGTCTAACCTCTCCCAATAACGCCCTAGAAATCTTTTTATCAGACGATAACGGGGCGATTAAATACCAAGTAAAATATGCTGGAAAATTAGTAATACAACCCTCAGCTTTGGGACTACTGCTTAAGAACGAAGAAGGTTTTTCGCAGAATTTAAGCATTGGGAAAAGCGAGATATCGTCAGCAGATGAAACTTGGGTTCAGCCATGGGGTGAGCGCAAATTTATAAGAGATCATCACAACGAACTTTATGTCGAATTCAAAGAAGATGATAATTCACCATTTAATATAGGCATTCGATTTAAGTTATTTGATGATGGTTTAGGGTTTCGCTATGAAGGTTTGGGCGACAACAAAACACCTGTCGCTATTATTGATGATTTGACCGAGTTTTCATTCCAACAGCCTGAGAAAATAGATTCTTGGTGGATACCTGCTCGTGGCTGGAATCGATACGAATATTTATACGAATCGACAAAACTCGATAAAATTGATCGGGTGCATACGCCTTTCACTTTCAAACTGCCAGGTGGTGAACACGTCAGTATTCATGAAGCAGCCTTAGTGAATTTTGCAGCCATGACCTTAGACCAAAGACGCCCTGGAACGCTAAAATCAAATTTAACACCCCGTTATGATGGCCTAAAAGTATTAACTACTGGTGACTTTAAAAGCTCATGGCGTACGGTTCAAATAGCTAAAGATGCGGTTGGATTGCTTAATTCTGATTTAATTCTCAACCTCAATGAACCGAATAAACTGGGTGATGTGTCATGGGTTAAACCAGGCAAATATGTTGGTATTTGGTGGGGCATGCATTTAAATGTGAATAGTTGGGGCTCAGGCCCAATTCACGGTGCTACCACACAGCAAACCAAACAATATATGGATTTCGCGGCTAAATATGGATTTGATGGTGTGTTAGTAGAAGGTTGGAACATTGGTTGGGACGGCAGTTGGTATGATAATGGTGATGTATTCAGTTTCACTCAAGACTATGCCGACTTTGACTTAGAAGCCGTTACCCAATATGGCAAATCTAAAGACGTGCGACTAATTGGCCACCATGAAACATCTGGCAGTATTAGCAATTATGAAAACCAAATGGACGACGCCTACGCACTTTATCAAAAACACGGCGTGACTCAAGTAAAAACAGGTTACGTTGCCGATGGTGGCAAAGTTAAACGTATTGACGAAAATGGAATTGCACGCATGGAATGGCACGATAGCCAAAACGTTATCAATCACTACTTACACAGTGTCAAACAAGCAGCCAAACATCAAATTAGCATTAATACTCACGAACCCATTAAAGATACCGGATTAAGACGTACCTACCCCAATTGGATCAGTCGAGAAGGTGCTAGAGGTCAGGAATTTAATGCCTGGGGCTCCCCTCCAAATTCTCCTGCACATACAGTTAACCTTGTGTATACCCGCATGTTGGCTGGGCCGATGGATTTCACACCAGGAATTTTTAATTTGGCTTATGAAGGGCTTGATGCAGAAAATCGCGTACAAACCACTTTAGCCAAACAACTTGCCTTGTATGTGGTGTTATACAGCCCAATTCAAATGGCGGCCGATTTAATAGAACACTACGAGCAAAACTTGCCCGCGTTCCAATTTATTCAAGACGTATCAACGGACTGGCAACAAAGTATTGCCTTGGATGGTGAAGTCGGTGAATTTGTGGTATTTGCTAGGCAAGAAAGAGACAAAGATGATTGGTTTTTAGGCGCAATTACAAATGAAAAAAGTCGCGAAATTAAACTAGCACTAAGCTTCTTAGAGAAAGGTAAAAGTTACCAAGCACAAATCTATAAAGATGGCGAAGACGCTGATTGGAAAAGCAATCCCTACGCTTTGGATATCGTCAAGCAAGTCGTCACAAGTGAGGATACGTTAAATCTAAAACTTGCCACAAGCGGTGGCGCTGCGATCCGCTTCAAAGCACTATAAAACTCGGCGATTAGTTTTTGGGGCAAGCTAAATGATAAATCAGCCAGCCTTCAGTATGGCAAATCTAGTGGTATTAAATTGAAGGGGCAATGCCCCTTCTTTGTCTGTAGTTAATATAGAATATTAACTACAGATTCTTCGCTGTATTGGGTGAGGTCTTTTTGAATTAATAGCTTACTGGCATCTGCGACACTTTGTGGTCGATGAAAATAAAAACCTTGATAATAATCACATCCCATTTTTTGCAAAGTGGCTAGTTGTGACTCAGTTTCGATGCCTTCAGCAATAGTAGTTAACTTAAGACTCTTGGCTAAATTAACAATAGTTGCGCATATTTCAGCATCCTCATTTTTCACATCACTTTCTGCAACAAAAGAACGATCAATTTTGAGAATATCCAGTGGTAATATTTTTAAGTAACTTAAGGACGAATAACCGGTGCCAAAATCATCCACAGAAACACTACAATTGAGCGACTTCAACTCATTCAGAATAGACACACAAGTATCAATATCCTCAATTAACATGCTTTCGGTGATTTCTATTTCTATGTACTTTCCGTCAATGTTGTAATGGGTTAGCTGAGTTTTAATAAAAGGCAAAAACTCAGGGCAAACAAGGTGTCGGCCAGCAATATTGATAGAAACGGGTAATACTTGATAGCCTTGAGCAAACCATTGTTTAATGGTCTTCAATACTGAAACAATAACAAACTCACCAATAGCCACAATTAAATTACTTTGCTCAGCGATAGGAATAAATTCGGCAGGAGAAATATCACCTAAGGTTGGATGGTGCCAGCGTATCAAGGCTTCAAACGACACTAAGGTGCCCTGTGCGGTTACTTTAGGCTGATACACCATACTTAGTTGATTGAGCTCTAAGGCAGATTGTATCCTTCTTTCATACTCCCCCTCTGCATGGGCTTTTTCTCCCATTAGTTGCGTATAAAGTTGGAAATTATCTCTGCCTTTTGTTTTAGCATGGTACATAGCGATATCGGCATGTTGTATCAGTTCATCTGAACTGACACTACCCGACTCAGAGATAGCAATGCCGATACTGGTAGGAATGCGGTAATTTTTTTCTTTTATCGTAATAACATCCCGCAATACTGCTAACACCTGTTGTGCTTTTTCACAGACAATCTCAGTCGTGAGCTCCCCCTTTACAACAACAATAAATTCATCTCCTCCTAAACGCGCAACAATATCTTGTTCTTCACAGACCTTATTTAATCTTGAAGCAACCTCTACAAGTAAAACGTCTCCTGCTTTATGCCCTAGGGTATCGTTGATTTTTTTAAAGTTATCTAAGTCCAAAAAAAATAAGGCTATGACGTCATTATTAAATTTTGCATCTCTGACCGCCAAATTAAGTTCGCGCATTAAGTGAGTGCGATTAGAGAGGTGAGTAAGTGGATCTTTATAGGCTAAAAAATGTAGCCTTGATTGAATTTTTTGCTCTTGGGTGACATCTCTAAGGTGTAAAGTAAATTCCAGCCTTTTATCCATACTGACTCTGGCACTGGTGATGGTTACTTCAGCCGGGAAGGTTTGACCTGAAGCTCGTTTTAGCTGCACTTTAGAACGCCTATCTAACACTAACCCACTAGCATGGGAAAATTGATGGGACAAACTAACTAAAAACGCTTTTTTATTCTCATCTAGAGCAAAATTGTCAATAAAACACAGACCAGAAATTTGATTTTTCATAATACCTAAAGTGCGCTCTGCAGCTGGGTTAAATTCAATAATATGGCCTTGCCAGTCAATGGAAATGATGCAATCCATGGATGAGTCCAAAATGGCACTTTTACGTTTTTCACTCAGCTTGAATTGCTTCATCGCCTTTTCGCGGGCTAACATCTCTTGTGATACCTGAGAAATCACTTGGTTGTATTTTTTTGCTATTTGGCCAACTTCAGTAAAAGGCTCTTCTTTCACAGCTAAACTATAATTGCCCTCTGTTTGGTGGGTCTGCATTTCATCTAATAAGTCAATCAACTCAGTGGTGGCATGATGCTCACTGATATTTAAGCCGCGAACTTCATCTTCTTGGGATACTCTGAGTGGATATGAACGGTTAATTAGCACTATGAATAAATAACTGACACAAAAACTGAAGACACCTATAGTGAAAATACCTAGTAATTGCACAGCCACTTGCTCAATCATAGTTAAACCAGTAGCAAGTATTAGCGGGTCGCCAAAAAATCCCACGGCCAACGTCCCCCAAACACCCGCGAACAAATGTGTGGGAATAACTTTTAACGCATCATCAATTTCTAATTTATCGAGTAACTCAGATCCATAATGCGCTATGACTCCTGCCAATATTCCAATAAAAGCAGCTTCCACAGGCGAGACAGCGTGGCAGCCTGCAGTCACCCCAACTAAACCAGCGATAATGCCATTTAAACTCGAACCAACATCCACATAGCGCTGGGTAATTTGATGTAAAACCGTACTAGCCAGTCCGCCCCAAATGCCTGCTAAACAGGTGTTTAAAATAATAATAGGCACTAAATCATCAAAAGTTAGCGCACTACCACCATTAAAACCGAACCAACCAAACCAAATTAGCATGGTCCCTAAAGCGGCCATGGGTATGTTACTACCAGAGGGAAAACTATGTGCTGACTGAAAGCGCCCTAACCTAGGCCCAATCACTAAAACGGCAGCTAATGCCACCCAACCACCAACTGAATGCACCACAGTTGAACCTGCAAAATCTATAAAACCTAATTGTTGCAGCCATCCTTCGTTGCCCGAAATAAACGCTCCAGCCCATGCCCAATGACCCACCACCGGATAAATAAAGGCGCTAAGAATGATAGTGATATAAATATACCCAGAAAACCGCATTCGCTCTGCTACAGCGCCAGACGTTAGTGTGGCGGCTGTACTACAAAACATCATTTGAAAAAGGAAAAATAAAATTTGGTAAGGCGTATTCTTTTGACCGAATAAAAATTCACCACTGCCTATCCATCCGGCAACGCTTGGACCAAACATTAATCCAAAACCAAATAGCCAAAACACACAAGCTGAAATAATAAAATCGGTGACATTTTTAGCCGCTACATTAATATTATTTTTACTGCGAGTTCTGCCACTTTCTAAACATAAAAATCCCACCTGCATTAAAAAAACAAACATAGTAGAAATAAGCAGCCAAAGGTGGTCTAACATTTACTTTTGTACCCTACAATTTACGGTTATATCTTTAGCCTTAAAGCAAATATTGTTCCCACTCAAATACCACCTTATGGCAATAAAAAACCAGTATTTTCCCCACAATAGTGCAGGCAAGAGATATTCATGCAAACCAGCACCAAGTAAGGGCAGTGTTGTTTTATACCAGTTCGTACAAAGAAGTGGCCATTCAGCAAATTTTAAAGGAGCTTAATATGTTCAAAACAATGCACAACAGCCCTAAAATGGGAAAAGGTGCAGATATTTTATGGTTAGGTCGGTACCTTTCTAGCAAAACTTTTAATGCAGATGAAGTACTACAAAAAAGTATATTGGTATTGATTAACCTGCTTTACCTAGGATATTGACAGTGATGAAGCAGTGTTAAATACTCTCAATATCCCAGCGGGAATTTCTAGGAAAACAGATGTTAGATGTAATCATTATTGGCGGTGGCCACAACGGGTTAGTGTGTGCCAACTATCTTGCCATGACAGGTAAAAAAGTACGTGTATTAGAACGCCGCGAAGTAGTAGGCGGTGCTGCGGTGACAGAAGAGTTCCATCCTGGTTTCCGAAATTCAGTGGCGTCTTATACTGTTAGTTTGCTTAATCCTAAGGTGATAGATGATTTAGAACTGCATAAAAACGGTTTAAATATTGTGCATAGAAAGGTCAATAATTTGTGGCCCCATGATAATAGTGATTTTTTAGCATTTGTTGTTGGCTCTGATAATTTAAAGGCTGAAATCGCTAGGTTCTCACAAAGTGATGCGAATGCATTAGAGCGTTATTTTAGAGACACAGCCATGGTTGCCGATATCATTCGTGACTTTTTACTTGAAACCCCACCCAATGTGGGTGGCGGCATCAGAGATATTTTCAAAGCCGCAAAATTTGCTAATCGCTTGCGAAAATTACCCATTGAAGACGAACGTTTAGTATTAGATATATTCACTAAAAGTGTCTCGGACTTTTTAGATCTCTATTTTGAAAACGAATATGTTAAAGGTGCATTTGCCTTCGATGGCATAGTCGGTAATTACGCCGACACCCAAACCCCAGGTTCCGCCTACGTTTTGATGCACCATGCCTTTGGTGAAGTAAACGGCGAAAAAGGTGTTTGGGGACATGCCATCGGCGGGATGGGTGCCATTACTCAGGCTATGGCCAAATCAGCTGTGGCCAAAGGGGTAGAAATCCAAACCAATGCCGCAGTTAAAAAAGTGCTGGTACAGGATGGCAAAGCATACGGTGTGTTGCTAGAAAATGGCGAGACGTTAGAGGCAAAAGTCATAGTCTCAAACTTAAATCCAAGCTTATTGTATAACCAATTGGTTGACACAAAAGAGTTGCCAGAAGATTTTGCACGTCGCATGAAACATTATAAAAATGGCTCAGGGACATTCCGAATGAATGTAGCATTAAGTGAATTACCAAAATTTACCTGTTTAGCAAAACAAGAACGAGCCAGTGCTGATCACCTAACAGGCGGAATAATCATTGGCGCCACCTGTGATTACCTTGACCGAAGTTACCGTGATTCGCGTGAGTTTGGCTGGTCTAAAGCGCCCATAGTTGAAATGCTGATCCCATCGACTTTAGATAATACTCTGGCCCCAGAAGGACAACATGTAGCCAGTTTGTTTTGCCAACAGTTTGATCCAGATATTGATTGGGATAAACACCGCGAAACAGCGGCAGATTTAATCATTGAGCAAGTAGAAAAACACGCACCGGGCTTTAAACAATCGGTGCTGGGTAGGCAAATATTAAGCCCTCTTGATTTAGAACGCATATTCGGGCTGACTAAAGGTGACATTATGCACGGCAATATGAGTTTGGATCAGATGTTTAGCACTAGACCCTTGTTAGGCCATGGCAACTATCGTTCCCCCATAAAAGGATTATATATGTGTGGTGCGGGGACTCACCCTGGTGGTGGTGTGACAGGTGCACCGGGACACAATGCGGCGCGAGAAATTATACGCGATAACTAAAATGTGCCATAAAAACCGTTAAGGAGAAGTGCATCGAGTCAAGTTGATGCAAAGATACCGACAACCCAACACGCTTCTCGATTACCTCACTTTGATTTACTCTATACTTAGGTCCATCAGCGACTTCAAATATATTTTGAAAGGCCAAATCATAATCGTTTAATCAAAATATGATTAAAATAGTGATCTTTATCCTCTACTAGCAATAAAATACTCTACAAGCAGGTCTGTTACACTGCAAGATGTAGCAGCCTTATTCGAAAAGAGGAAATCATGAGTCAATATCAAAAATCAGCAGATGCCATTTCTGCCCTAACAGCAGAACAGTACCGGGTGACCCAAGAAAATGGCACCGAACGCCCTGGCACAGGCGAACTGTTAGACAATACTTCTCCAGGCATATACGTCGATGTAGTTTCTGGCGAGCCTTTGTTTGCATCGTCTGCCAAGTTTGAGTCAGGATGTGGCTGGCCCAGTTTTACTAAGGCGATCGACTCATTCAATGTGAATGAAATTACTGATAACTCTCATGGCATGACGCGAATTGAAGTACGTTCTTCTCATGGAGACAGCCATCTAGGGCATGTTTTTCCTGACGGGCCAACAGACCAAGGTGGTCTACGTTATTGTATTAATTCTGCTTCATTACGATTTGTTCATCGAGATGAGATGACAAGCCAAGGGTATGAAGCCTATCTAGATCAAGTTGAGGATATTTAATCATGGCAATTGAACGTGCAGTATTAGCCGGTGGCTGTTTTTGGGGTATGCAAGATCTTATTCGCAAACGTCCCGGCATCACCTCTACCCGTGTGGGTTATACAGGTGGTGAAGTAGCCAACGCTACTTACCGTAATCATGGTAACCATGCTGAAGGTATCGAAATAATGTTTGATAATGACATTATTAGTTATCGTGAAATTTTAGAGTTTTTCTTTCAAATTCATGATCCTAGCACTGAAAATAGGCAAGGAAATGATACTGGGGCATCTTATCGTTCGGCTATTTATTATGTGTCTGATGAGCAAAAATCAGAAGCATTGAGGACCATAACTGACGTGGATGCGTCTGGATTATGGCCAGGAAAAGTAGTGACCGAACTAGAGCCAGTGGGTGACTTTTGGGAAGCAGAGCCAGAACACCAAGACTATTTAGAAACCCGTCCTAATGGTTATACATGTCACTTTGCTAGACCGGATTGGAAACTCCCTTCAGTCCAGTGAGTTTGCATCCGCTCAACTCTGAGATAACCACTACCCCAAACAAAATTGGTTTAGGGGGTGGTTGTCACTGGTGCACGGAAGGAGTATTTGAATCATTGCTAGGTGTGGCTAAAGTGAATCAGGGATGGATAGCTTCAAACGGCGAAAACGCTGACTTTTCTGAAGCGATTGAAGTATATTTTGATCCAGCCGTGATCTCATTGTCAGATTTGGTCAAAATCCATTTGTATACTCATGCAAGTACCTCAAACCATTCAATGCGTGGCAAATATCGTTCAGCAATATACACCTATGATGATGCTCAGTGTCAACAAGCGTTAAACATTTTAGATTTACTCAAAGCAGATTTTGATAAACCTTTAATTACCCAAGTTTATCCGTTTCGCAGTTTTAAACTTAATAAAGCTGAACTGCAAGACTATTTCTATTCAGCCCCAGATAGGCCGTTTTGCCAGACCTATATTCACCCCAAAATCAGATTACTGTTAGCTCGTTTCAATCATCACGTTGATCAAAACAAAATAGCAAAAGTAGCTTTGGATTAGAGCAATACTCAAACAACGTAAATTAGTTTGATGAATATACGCCCTTAACTAACATTGTTTTGTCTTATAACAATCGACTGGTGTAATCTACATTTACATTAATTTAACAATTAAAAACTGATCTGTGTAATGAAACGTATATTAACAACCCTGATTATTATTATTGTGATCATCGGTGCCGCCGGCACTTGGTACATTAACAGCAAACAACCACAACGCAGTGGTGAAGTTAGCCTTGCCAACTTACAAGCAAGCGTTAGTGTGCGTTATGATGAGCGTGGTGTGCCGCATATTCAAGCGCAGAATGAATCGGATATGTATCGCACCCTTGGTTACGTGCATGCCCAAGATCGATTATTTCAAATGGAAATGGTGCGCCGTTTAGCGCGAGGTGAATTGGCGGCTATACTGGGGCCAAAACTGCTCGATAGCGACAGGTTATTTCGTAGTCTGGGCATTCGTGCCTATGCCGATGCCTACGCAGCAAAAATGGATCCTAACACCCCAGCAAATAAAGCCTTAATGGCCTATTTAGATGGTATCAATCAATACCAAAACACTCACCCTGCACCGATAGAATTCGATATTCTGGGCATTACAAAACGCCCTTTTACTCCTAAGGACTCAGTAAGTGTCGCAGGTTATATGGCCTATAGTTTTGCAGCGGCTTTTCGTACTGAGCCGGTATTAACCTATGTGCGTGGTCAGCTTGGTAGCGAATACCTTGATGTATTTGATCTAGCTTGGCACCCCAAGGGAGTTGTGGCCCCAAACTTGGCTGCCAAAGATTGGCAAGACCTTAATCGCCTTGCCCAGATCAGCCAACAAGCAGTCACAGATAGCGGTTTAGCATTATTTGAAGGCAGTAATGCTTGGGCAGTATCGGGTAACCGCACCGCAAGCGGTAAGCCACTATTAGCAGGTGACCCGCACATTGGTTTTGCGGTGCCTTCAGTTTGGTATGAAGCACATTTGTCTTACCCAGGATTTGAGCTTTACGGCCATCATCAGGCACTTAGTGCAACGGCCTCTCTGGGACATAATCTAGACTTTGGTTGGAGCATTACTATGTTTCAAAACGACGATATAGACCTCATCGCCGAAAAACTCAACCCCGATAACGCTAACCAAGTGTGGTATCAAGGCCAGTGGGTGGAGTTGCAAAGTCGCAGCGAACAAATTGAAGTCAAAGGTGCGGATCCGGTCACGTTAACCCTGCGCCGTTCACCTCATGGGCCAATCATCAACGATGCACTAGGCAAACATGCAGGCAAAACGCCTATTGCTATGTGGTGGGCGTTTCTTGAAACCGAGAACCCAATCCTTGATGCATTTTATCAACTAAACCGTGCCGATACTTTGGCAAAAGCGCGAGCCGCCAGTGAAAAAATTCATGCTCCAGGGCTCAACATAGTTTGGGCCAATGCCAGTGGCGATATTGGTTGGTGGGCCGCAGCTAAACTGCCTCTTCGGCCCGATGGTGTAAACCCTAATTTTATCTTAGATGGCAGCAGTTATGAGGCAGACAAGCTTGGTTTTGTGCCTTTTACTGCTAATCCTCAAGAAGAAAATCCAGCTCGTGGTTATATAGTTTCAGCTAATTATCAGCCCGTTCCAGACAGCGGTATTGAGGTACCTGGTTACTACAACTTGCCGGCACGCGGGATACGTCTTAATCAAGGTCTAGCCGATAATAGTGTGAAGTGGAACATACAAAACAGTCAGGCATTGCAACTCGACTCTGGTAGTGGTTATGCACAGCGCTTACTCAAACCTTTGTTACCCATTATAAAGGCAGCTGCCAGCGCCGATGAACAAGAGCTAGTACTATTACTCAGTAACTGGAATGGGGATCACCAGCTTGAAGACATCGCCCCAACAATTTTTAATCAATTAGTTTACCAACTCGCCTATGAAGCTATGGGAGACGAGATGGGGGAGAGCTTCTTTAATACTTTGATCAACACCCGCGTAATTGATTTTGCATTACCGCGCTTGGCTGCAGAAGCCAATTCACCTTGGTGGGATAATCGCGACACATCAGTCATAGAAGATCGCACTGAAACAGTCGCAATTGCGTGGCAAGCAAGTCTAAAACATCTGCGCACCACCTTGGGGGCCGACACAACCAACTGGCAATGGGGCAAAACTCATACCCTCACCCATGGGCACCCCTTGGGTCAGCAAGATTTACTAGACAAGATGTTCAACGTTGGCCAGTTTGCAGCCCCAGGTGGTCATGAAACGCCCAACAACTTGTCACATAAAATGGGTCCAGCTCCATGGAAGGTGGCATATGGCCCTTCAACCCGTCGACTAATCGACTTTGCCGATCCCAATCACTCACTGGGTATCAACCCTGTTGGGCAAAGTGGTGTAGCCTTTGATCAACATTATCAAGACCAAGCCCAAACTTATATCAATGGTCAATACATTAAACAGCACTTTAGCGAGGCAGATATAGCGGCCAATACAAAAAGTACCCTGCAATTAGTGCCAGATAAATAACAAGCATTTAAATAAATAATAGATTTCGAGCGTCACGTTTCAGTTTCAAGTTATAACTTTCCACAATAGAAAGTTATAACTTGCCATATTGGAAAGTGTGAACTATATTAGTTTCCAAGTTGGAAACTATAGGAGGTTTATTATGGATATCAATGATAAAAACATTTCAGTTGTCGAAGCTAAATCAACACTTGAGTCTTTAGCCAAAATTGAACAAGACACCACAATTTCCCTCAGAGCGTCGCTGTGGCTTAATTTTATTATGTCTTGTTCATACGGAATGGGCGTTTTTTCTTGGGCATCGACTCGCCACGATAACTTGTGGATGTTGGGAGTAATGATCTCTACCGTGGTGTTTTCCTTAGGGGTTGGATTTTATTTATATAGCAGTCGACTATTAGGGGTTAAACCGAAGTTAGCGCCCAAAAGTCAATCTGAATTGATATTTGGTTTGTTATTAGCGATTTTTTTTGGAGCGGTTGTTGTATTAAGCAGAGAATTATCCACGGGTGGTATCTGGTGGGCATCTTATGCAGGTGGCGTTATCGCGGCATTAGCATTGGCTTATGTTATGCACCGTTTCCCGTCAGGTGATTACAAATCAGGCATTAATAAAAATGACTAATGCTAAATTTGATCCGCTGATCCATGGGCAAAATCGCTTACAGATCTGTGCGATATTAGCCCTTACTGCAGAAATTGAATTCAAAGTATTACGTGAAAAATTAGAGGTAAGTGACTCTGTGCTTTCAAAGCACTTAAAGTCACTTGAAGAAGCGAGTTATGTTCACTTATCTAAACGCACAGACATGGGCCGACAACGTACTTGGCTGTCGTTATCATCCGAGGGTCGCAAAGCATATAGTGGCCACGTGAAAGCATTACAAGAAATAGTAGGCAATCTTTAAACGAGTTAGTTTTGGACTAAATTTTTAGCCTTCAATCATGCTTACTTAATGTCGATGTTAGGCAGTGTTTAAAAAATTCCTGAGATAATTAGGAGAGTTACTATAACCACTGCAACCCTCCCCTTTTATAAACAGACCTTAATCTAATAAGACGTTAAATAAGCTCCTCATGTTTTTGCATAACGTCGAAGTAATCCTTAAACGAATGAGCGGTGGCGTTGATATAAACTGGCTCATCCAAAACCCGACTAATATCAGTTGATGAAATGACCCCACAAATTTTGTTGTTTTCATCTACGACTTGTATATGAGCTTCACCAAGTGACTCCATGGTTTTCTTGATATCACCTATACAAGCTCTATGAACATTATTTTTTCGTAAAGCTGGCATTTTGTAGGCCTGACTCATGACATCTGACACCGTTAGATCAGCCCTTGCCACACCTTTGCGGTTTGCAGTCATTAACACTACACGGCTAACCAAAGTAAAGCCGCTAACAACCCCCAATAATTTAGTATCAGTGCCAACATATAATGAAGACTTTCTATTGCTTAGCCTCATTACTGTCAAGGCTTCATCAATACTTGTATCAGGAGCAATCATTTGCGAAACAATACAATCAATGTCGTTAACAACATACTCAGCTGAACTATGTATATCAACATGAGGCTGCGTTTCGACTGATACATTTGCACAAGAAATACTGCTATCCACAGTAGGAATTATTTTAAAATCATTCATTTTAATTCACCAAAAATATTTATTAAATTTCCTACAAAGGGACTCTGTAGACTTGATATTAATTAAATAAATACTTTGGGTGGAGCACGGGTAAGCGGCCGTAGATAGGTAAAATTTAGGTGGTATGTAGCTTTGGCTAAAACGTCAAGAGTATTAAGGGTAAAGTCTAAGTGCTCAGTAACCTCATATGAGATGCCGACACTATCATCGCCTGAATCATATTCGGGTGTATTATCAGCGACGCATTCATAATCAGCTACGAATAAGACTTTTTCTTGAGTGGAAACATCTCGGGCTTCAGCAAGATTAATAAACGATGCCGACAAAAATAAAAACAACATTACAGCGACATTGCACTTAATCATGCAATTTGTGAGCTGGTATTTATTTAGTAAAGTATCGTTCATGTATTAAATAATATGGTTGTCAGTAAAAAACACAAGTGGAACCTGTCGTAAATTTCAGTGGATTCATCCTGTTAAATCTGAACACGGGATAAGCCATACGTTCAGATTCAAAAATTTAGAATCTGTTTTATGATGCAAAAATCACGAATATAAGCGCAAATAAAGCCCCTGCAATAGAGATCTTTATGCCATTTTTGAAGAAAGGCAACTTTGGCATAAACATCAAAAATGACGATACAACAAAGAATAATAATGAAATACCAAAACCTATATTAAGGAAAAACAGTGGGCTATTATGTGTGGCTTTATGCAACTTCACTAATTTGGCTAGAGGTTTGGGATAGTCAATTGTATTGAGTACAGCCTCCCCGGTACTTTTATCATATTGACCAAGGTTAAAAATAATCGCGTCGTTTGATTCAGACTCGACTTTAAAATTTTTCAAGCGCAGATTATCACCTAATGACTCTATCTGTAATCCCGGCTCTAACTGACGTACTTCGGTTTGTGGAAACTTAAGAAACTCTGTTTGTCTAAATATTAATAGGATCCCGCTAGTCGCGTAAATTGCGATTACACCCGCTAAAAAAAATCCCAGCCAACGATGGTACTTGCGAATACTATTATGAAATTTTGGTGACGCCATATATTCCTCTATGGGTGTTTAAATAATTTTGCTGTGCACATCAATAGCTCAATTAACCAAAGATGGAGTCAATTAAGATCGTTCGTTAACGAGAATAACATTTCTCAAATGGGTAAAAAAAGACAATAGCTATAAATAAATCGTAAGGCTAAAGTTATCCACCTTATTCTGGATCTATCTCTGTTTCATCGTCATTTTCATCTTCTTCTTCACCCAACAGGCTCTCGCTAGAGGCGTCATAATTAAAAGCGCCCAAAAAAGTGGTATATTCATCTTCAGTAACACCACTAAGTTTGACGCTATATTCCTGTTCGAAAAGTAAAATAATCCAGGTTACTTGCTCCATCTTATTTTTCTTCGCTTTACTCATCAAATTAACGATAAAAGAGCTTGAACAAGAACAGCCACCAGCCGCTTCATGTATATCTATGGTGCCAGTGTGTGCACCATTGGTTTCCATCATCTCCGGAGTAAAATAGCGAATTTTATAATTATCTGACCAAGCGTTTCTTGCCCGAGTACCTTTTTTGAAAAAGGTCTCCTCAAAATATTCATCAGGAATATCAGCGTAAGGATGTTGCGAGGCCCAAACGGACACTTTGCCCTTGGTATTAAAAAGTAATCCTTTTTCAGGAGTTGAATGATTGTCTTGGTTCATAGAAAAGTGACTGCCAATAATAAATATCTGTGTATTCTATTATAGTGACAGGGGAATAGCGAAAGCACAGTTAAAGTATAAAGAACCAGAACTCAGATTAGATTGCCTGAAAACCCACATTTATAACAAAAGTAAATATGCTCATAGCTAATTCCCTGTATTGAAACCAATAAAATAAAGAGGTTATTGTGAAAAAACTCATTCGTTCGTTGTTATTTGTACCTGGCTCTAAGCCAGAACGTTTTAACAAAGCCTTAAATGCCGGTGCTGATCTGGTCTGTATTGATCTAGAAGATGCCGTTTTACCTAGCGATAAAGACAGTGCCCGCCAAACTATAGTAGATTTTATCGCAGGTTTAGATGAGACCAACAAACAAAAGCTTTGTGTGCGTATCAATCCATTATCTACAGTATTAGGTATTTTGGATTTAGAAGTACTGGCTACAGTTCAACCCGCTTACATTATGCTAGCCAAATGTAACGACGCTGCCGAAATGATAAAAGCCAGCCAATTATTGCATCCGGGGGCCACTAAACTAATTGGCTTAATTGAAACCCTAGAAGGTTTAGACAACGCCACACAAATTGCCAAGGCATCAAACAAAGTAGTCGCCTTGAT
>TARA_R110002153_G_scaffold73679_2_pt1 | contig 21708 bp, 10 predicted proteins | sample TARA_R110002153 | Tara Oceans TARA_R110002153 (sample SAMEA4398193) | marine metagenome | biome: Polar Biome; feature: [SRF] surface water layer (ENVO:00010504); material: water (ENVO:00002006), including particulate matter (ENVO:01000060) such as... | depth 5 m | reverse complement strand
TTAACATAGCGGTCATATAATAAAGACATAACAACTCTGGCAGGTACAGCATGCTCATATCTGTAATCTTTAGGGTTTTGAGTTGGTAATACTGAAGACCTCCATATCGCAGGAGCAGCCACTCTTAATACTGTATTAGTTCCGGAATTCATGCTAGCCATTATAATAGCTCTTACATTTGGATCTTCAACATTGTTTAATTGTTTAATCAAAGCTGTAGTCATATCCCATGCTGCATCAGCTTTAGATATTTCTTTAGCTGTATCAAGTTTTCCCAAGTGAGCTTTATTAACTTTTGCTGTTGCAGGAAAGTCTCTGTTAATTTCATCCCAATTAGTATCGGGATATGCTTCTTTTAATGCAGCTACTGCTTCTCCTGCATTCTGCCAAAGATCAGCTCTAGATGCTCCGCTGCCTTTAACACCATCTTTAAATCTACCAACTTTTCCTGAATTCGCAAAAGTAGATGATATAAATGATAATACAATTTCTGGGCTTAAACCTTTAAATGACTTAAGTACCGCTTCTTTTGCTTCTTCTACTAAAGCGGGATCTTCAAAAGCTTTAGCTGTGGACATTGTTGCTCCTGTTATTTGAGCAATAGTTTCAGAAAAATCAATTGAATCATAGCTAGCCTCAAGTATAGCCGAAACAGTTGCTCCAGATTTAGGTAAAGCGGTTTGACCTTGATCTTTAAGATAAGGTTTCATTACGTTAAATAAAGATTTTGCAATGGGTATTAGTTTAGAATCTAATCCTTCTACACCTGCATATGCTTCTTTTAATCCAGATAATAAACCTTTATAGTTTTTACCAATGTTACCATCTCTACTTTGTATCCATTGGTTAAGCTTATCTTTATATTCTTTTTGTTGAAATAATTCATTTTGAACAGGTGTCATTCCAGCGAGACTAAATTTAACATTACCTCTTTCAACCTGTCTAGTTACATCACTTATATAATTGTCTACTAAAGCAACACCTAAAGCGCCTTGGTTTCTTTCAAATGCTTTGGTGATGTCACTGTCTGGATCATTTAGCGCATCTTCAAACAACTCTAAAGATATTTCTTCAGCCATTGCTTTTGCTAATGATTCTTTCTTACCTCTTGTAGGGTTCCCGGAAGTTATGTTACCCTCCGCATCAACTTTTACATTATCAAGAACATAACTTAAAAAAGCCTCGTCACTTAAATTTTCAGCTGCATTAGGTAATCTTCTAACTAATTCTGATCCAGCTGTTCTACCGGCTTTATCTGTTTCAACAGATTCTCTATCTATTTTTTTACCTTGCCACTCTGTAGTAAATTTACCGTCAACTTGTTTTTGTACCGCTCCAGGCATAGCTTGCATTAACCATGTTGTGGTCATGTTCTCAAGTATAGCCTTTTTATTCTTTAATAAGTATTTTTGAAGCTGACCATTTTTCTTACCACCCATGGCAGCTTTAATGTCAATATCAGCTTGCTTGCCCATTGTTTTCTTAATCTCAGCAATTAATGGGGTAACAGTTTTATTTAAAGACACTTTAGCATCTAGCTTAGATTTTAATACTCTAGCTGCACTTACTATTTTTGCTTTAATTTTTCCTACTGTTTCATTAGAAACAACATTACTGTCTTTTATTTTTCTATACTTAGGCTTTTCAGCTGTTTTAGTTGGTGTTGGATCAGGCGTGGCTAGACCTTTCTGATCTTCAGCCTGAAGCCCTTCTACTGATGATAAAAATAATCTTTCTTCTGCAGGTCTATTGTATTCTTCTTTTACAATATCTTTAATTCTAAGAGCTATACGACCGTTTATAAAGCCATATAACTGCCCTCTACCATCCCATTTAGTTGTTTCTTGAGCTAAATATATTTTTTCAACTACGGCGTCTCTCATGTCTGCCGCTACTTGTGGAGATAAATTGAATCTACCAAGCACTTGAGCTAATGCCATACCAGGAAGCTCCATGGCTATATCTGTCTGTGCTCCAACACCTTTTAAATCTTTAGCTTCAATTTTACCTAAGTTATCTTTTGCCGACGCTAATGAAAAAGTACCTTTAGATTTTTTAGCTTCTTTTTTTGCTGCAGTTTGAGCTGCTTTTATATCGCCCTTAAGCACTTTATCTGCTAAACCTGTTATTTCTCCTTTATCAAATCCTCTAGCAAAACTTTGTAATGCTCTAAATACGTCTTGTCCATTTTTTATGGTTGTTACTTCTGACTTTGGTACAACCTTTCTAAATTGATCTACAACTTTTTTAGAGAATGTACGGTCTTTACTCATGTCTACATTGTAGGTGTACTCTAGCATAGTAGCAAGTTTCTCTTCGGCTATCTCAGCAGCTGTGAACTCTGCTAAAGGGTATTTAGCATCTACAGCGTCAAACTTAGCTTGAGCTCCTTTAAAGTTTGAAATCATGTAAGATTCAAAGCTAGCCACCAATCCTATAATATCTGCATTACCCTCAAATAACTTTTTAAATAAAGTTGCATGCGCTGTTTCGTGTAAAATAGTAGCGCCTAAGCCATTAGCTGCTAAAGTTTCACCTACAGAAATTGCTATAGGAACGCCTACTTCTGCTCCAAAGGACATACCAGCGGCTCTTCCATTATCGGTAGCTTCTTTTATTGCTACTTTAACTGCTTTAATTCCTTCTATTTGCTCTTTTTGCTCTTTAGATAATTCACCTGATTCTTTTATCTCTGCAATTTTATTATCAAGCTCTACTACCGCTTCTTCATATGCTTGCTCTTGAGTAGTGGCGTTAATAGCTTTAAAGGTTAAATCTTTTTCCGCAGCATATTGCATTTGCTGTCTGTTTTGTTTTTCTACAGCTTTAGAACTAGTTGAATTTGCTATTATAACATTCTTAACCTGATTAGCCACCATAATCTTAGTCTGAAGATCTGCAATAAGCTTCTTCTTTTGTTCCATAGATAAGTTAGGATTCTCATTTAACTTATCAATTCCGCGTTTAAGCTTGTATGTTTCAGCGTCAATATCTAATAATGTTCTTTTGTCATTCCCATTAAGTTCGCTAATTCTTTCTTCATTAAGTTTTTTAGACTTTAAGTTTTCAACTATTAAGTTGTCCGCTTCTTCTAGTAGTATATTTATGGTGTTTTGAGCATTAACATCGCCGGTTTTAGGCATGTTTTTTGTAATAGTCTCTATTTGCTTTCTAATAGCAAAAAGTCTTTTTGACCTATCATTTAATTTACCAATCTCGCTATCACTATTAAATGATCTATATATATCTCCAGCTAATATAGGTGCTTGAAAACCAAGACCAGACATTATGCTACCTGTCAAATAGGCTTCACCTAGTCCAGAAGTAATAGCTACATCTTTATCTAGCAGCCATCTATCTGTTGCGTTGTTTATAAGCTGAGCCACTAATTCAGCTCCACCTTCTTTGTTAACATTTATGCCGTAATCCAGTAAAGCTTTTCTTGTTGAAAATGTATCTAATGTAAAACCCTCTCCAACATCAAAAGTTTTAGCTCCCTTTGCAGCTTTCTTAAAGTTGTTTTTACCAAACTTTAAATAGTCTAAACCTCTTTTTGCTTGGCCAAGGGAAACTTTTTCTGTAACATATTCAGCAGCGCCATAAAGAATTCCGGCACCATAAAATTGGAATGCGGAAATTTTTAGATCTGGATCATGCTCCATTTCTAAATCCATATCGTTAAACTTATTACCTCCCGCAGCAGCAGATACAGCAATAAGACCAGCACCACCAGTTCCAAGCGTGATAGCTGTATTAACCGCTTGCTCTGAAAAAAGATCTAACATAAATTCACCAAAATCTTCAACACTTTGTATCTCACCTAGTGCTTGTCTATTTTTTGTAGCATTTTCTATTTCTTCAACTTGACCATACAAAGCGTCAACCCCTTCTTTAAATGTATCAGTACCAGCTAACATGCCTCCAGGACTTACCGCTTTTAAAAAGTAAGGTAAGTATCCTTCGTCTTCGCTTACGTCATATCCTGTGGTTCTTTTAATTAATTGCTGAGGGCTAAACTCGTGAGCTACACTACCTAATCCTGCTAAGGTTCTAATAGCCGCTCCTGATATTCTATTTGTAGCAACGTCAAGGTTATTATATGTTCTCATAGTCATATCCGCTAGGACATTAACTTTATCTGAGGTACCTTCTAATTCACCTAATTTATTAAATAAAGTACCGTATATCTCACTTGCAGTAGCTTGAGTATTTGATAATTCTGAATACCTCAATTTGTCCATTTCTGTTATAGAGCCGGGATCGTTGTTGAATTTAAACTGTAAATCATTAAGTTCTACTGAAGTGGTTTGCATTATATTAGCATACGTAGTAATTTTATTTACCGTTGATGAAAACTCAGCATTAGCTTCTTTACCTTTTTCTTTAAGCTCTGAAGTTAATACAGATCTTCCTGCAACATACTCCGCTTCTTCGTCTGTAAGTTGATACGATGGGACTCCAACTACCCCTTTAAGAAACTTCTTACCTCTAGCAAAACTAAACCAACTGCCAAAAACATCTTTCTCGTATTGCTCTAATACCTCCTCGGACTGACGACGCATCTCAGTTGCTTTTTTCTCGTCAATGTACATACCTCTAGCCTTTTCTCGCCATTGATCTTCAGGTACATTGTATATATCATACTCATTATTGGACGATTGCGCTATACTTATCTTAGCTTGTTGTATGTAATCCTTATATGCATCTTCATAGGTTGTGCTAATAACGGGGCCCGTAGGCAGCATTTTATCTAATTTAGCGTTGTATTCCAATTCTCTTTCTACAACCTCAATAGGTTTGTCTGCTTGCGCTTCAATTTCGCCTACTTGTTCAGATGAGATGTTAATAGCGTTTAATGCAGCTCTTGCTGTTTCTAGCTTGCTATCCATTGTGTGCCACCCTCCTTTTTCGTCTGTTTTACCCGTTGGAGTATCTAGTTCTGCACTAACTTGATTTTGTGAACCCGATAAAATATTTTCCAAGTTCCAACCCGAACCGTCTAATGCTTGTACTTGTTCCTGGTACTCTGGTCTTAGAGGCCCCACACTTGCACCCTGAGTTGCAGCGCCCATTTCTTTTCCCGGGTCTATAACAGTTTCTTCTTCTTCGTCTACTAATTTGTATCCAAGAGAGCTTGCGTATTGGTCAATAGTCATTCCGCTCATCTCTGCAGCTTCTTGCAACAGCTCTTGCGTCATAGTTTCACCTGACTCGTTTTTGTAAATAGGCATATTTTATATGATTAGTTAGTTCTTTGTTCTATATTGTTTTGTACGCGCTTTCATTTCAGACCAACTGCCTTGAGCTGGTATAGTCGTTTCGCCATCAACAGGTTTCCAGGTTTTAACCTTAACGCCACTTGGTGTTACACCATCTGATAGTACTACATGCTGCCATGAAGCAGTAACAGGAGTGTCCGGGTTAGCTTCCGTTGGCCCCGAAACACGTAATTTGTAAGCTCCGGTTGACCCAGCTGAAAGCATTTCCCCATTAAAATCTTTTAAGTTAGATTTAGGATCTGCTTTAAGAGCAGCAGCTATTTTCTTTTGATTATTTACATAGCCTTCATACATATCATATGAATATCCTTTATCGCCTTCTGCTTTTTTAGATCTACTTACAATAGCGGGTTTTGGGGCGTTTTTAAATACAGCACTCTCAGCCATCCATCTTTTAGCAAATTCTGATTGAGTTAATTCTAACTCATTTCCAAAAGAATCTTTGTATACTTGAGATGAATCACCTTCTGGATCAAAAACAAATTGCCCTGAGTCCGCGTCTATATACCCTTTAACTGTATATTTTTTCTTTGTTTTAGACGTAGGGTCCCAAGGAGCGTCTTGGCCGGTTATACCAGAAGAATCTTGACCAATAACATCATTCCATAAATCAGACATAGCCTCATTTTCTTTTACATCATCTACAAGGTAGTTAAAGCCACTCTTGGAAATATTTATTATAGCAGCCTCTCTACCTATAAGCTGTCCTTTGTCATTCGTTTTCCATTCTAAATTGACAATGCTAGACTGTCCATCAGAAGATGTTTTGGTTTCATAGTCATAATACGTTTGACTAGGCTTCTGAACAGTTCCCACTATAGCCTCAGAAGCATCTTTTTGCTCTTCTTTTGTATCTATTATAGTTCTAAAATAATCTTCTGGATTTTTACCTCCGTTAGTAACTTGCATGTATTGATCAATGTTAAATACATTTTTCACCTCACCCTTATCGTCTTTGTCGTAAATAATAAAATCACCATTTTGATCTGCTATAGATACATCTCCTCCTTCAATTAGTTTTAATAAAAGCTCTTGTTGAGCAGTAGGTACGCCTCCAGCTATCGCACCAGCGGTACCGAATTGTTTACCTAAAGATTCTTTCAGTGTTGCGGCCGCTGCTAAAACTAAAGGTGCTTGCTTAGCATATTTAGAAACGCCAGCGTTTATTTCCGACAAGGCTTGTTGAGCCATAGCCATATCTATACCACTGTTAGGATCATCCATAGCTGTTCTTATCTTAACATAATCGTCCATCTGACTATGAAATAGATTATTTTTGCTTATTTCAAATTCATTATTATTTGTTGTTTGAAGCTGAGCAACTTTATCATATTGAGTAGTAGCTAGTTTGTTTCTTGTTTTCAACAATTCTAATTGTCTTTGCTTTTCGTATTTTATATTCTGTGTACGTAAATCTAAACCAGCCTTTATCGATTGACCTACATTAGCTATAGATTGACCAACAACATTCCAATTAGGTGTAGAAGTATTAACACTACCCCCCTTGCCGGTTATTCTTGCTGCCTTAATAGTAGGCGGGTTCCAATTTATTGTATTTGACATTCTACTTTGTTTTTAAATTATTTTTGTTACATTGCTCCCATACCGGCGCTCATTATGCTTCCACCTGCACTAGCTAATCCTCCCCACGCAGCAGCTTGACCTGCTTTAGCAGATGACCTTGCGGCATTTGCTTGTTGTTGCTGTCCAGCTAATCTAGCTAATTCATTTTCATCTCTTTGCTCCTCACTTTCAAATTCATAAGCTCTACCTTGAGCTTGAGCCCCTTGTAATCTTATTTCATCTTGTATTTCCGTATTCTGCATACGAACTGCTTCAGCATATCTTGCTTTTTGAGCTTCTTGCTCGCCTTGAGCTTTCATTTTTTCATTAGTAGCTTCTTGACCTTCTATACTTGCGGATACACCTTTTTTACTTTGTAAGGCTGCTTGAGCTAAAGCTGTTGCTCCACCTGCACCTGCGCCTGTTGCTAACAGTGTATCTAGAGTATTTGCTAATGCAATATCAGCTTGTTCAGCTTGCATTTCCGCTGCCCCTGTCGCAACACTTAGGTTAGCAAATGGGTTGGATAATGTATTCTGTAAATCCGTAGCCATATCAGCAACTGAGGACATCTGATCATAAGGGTTTATTACCTCTTGTCTATTATCTTCAATGTAATCCATACGGGCTCTTGCGCTAGCGGCTCTTCTACCAGCTCTTTTAGCTTCTTTACCTGCGGAAATTGAACCTGCTACGGCTCCTCCTACTGCTATAGCTCCGCCTACAATTGCTGTTACTACTGCCATAATTTATATGTTTTTAATAAGTTCATAAGATGGATCCGGATCAGCGGTCCAACCTAATCTTTTATGCGTTTCTATTAAATGTTTATTTCTTCCTATACTGAACATATGTACTTTACCTAAGGCTCTGCACGCATCTTCTGCACTTGTTATAAGCAATTCTAAAGCTTGTTTACGATCTTTATCTCTGTATTCTGGATCTGATACTATCCATTCTAATAAGACAGCGTCTGAGTTAGTTAAATACAAAAAACCAGCTACAATTGGTTTGCCATTTTTCTCTACCATTAAACCACCTTTACCATTATCTGGTAAAAATGATTTAGGAGGATTAACCCATTTTGGCCAACTATCCCACCAACTACATAATGTGTCCCAATCTTCGTCTTGTAATATTCTTGCTTTTAATTCCATTTAATTTGATTTAATTTAATAAGCGGATTCTACATAATTTGTAGAAACTGCAAATAATTCTTTTGTCCCACCTGGATTTGTTACTTTGTCAGTAGTTATTGTCACTGTGGAGAAATAGCCTTTTATACCAGTCATATCGTTTCCAAATATAATTTCTCTTGATTTTACGCCAGTTCCATTAACAATTTTACCGTGATATTTACCTTCTTTTTTTGCAAAACCTGCATACTTTCTAGGAGCTACAGACCCTGGTCCTGAGGCCGCGGTTCCTGTTCTTGGAGGCACACTAGAATCGTATGTTCCCTGTAAAAAACTTAATATAGGATTTCCTATATCGCTTTCGGACGTTATTTGAGATGTTACGGCCCATCCAGAACTACCTTCGTAATTTATTGTTTTAAACACCTTAGACATACTTGGCTTTGGGTTGTGAACAAGCGTAACAGAACTATTATAAGTAGTTCCATAAAATGAGTTTCTATCTACAATATTTGAAAAGTGTTCGTAAACATCACTGCCTGTAGTACTGTAAAACTTGTTTTTAAGGCTAAACATAAAGCTGGGAATGTAATCCATAAAACTAACCCATCCTTTGACAGACTCGTCAAATGTTAGTGTGACATTAGGTGCGGCAAGCTTAGGTTGGGACTTAGTGTTTGTGTTTGCTTGTAAAGATAAAACGTATTGCTTTGAGTATACATCATAAGCTCCTACGGCTTTTCCATCTCCTAAATTTGTTAAATTATCTCTAAAGTAATCAACCATCCCAAACCTAGATATCTCCTCAAGACCATTCATAGACAGCCTCATTACTGCATTTCTATTTTTATCTGTAAAATATTTTTGATACCCATATACAGCAAAGCTTTCAGGATTTTTACTTATTCCATATTCACCTTGATAAGGTTGTATTGTACCTATTGTTGTGTTAACATTAGTTACAGCACCACCTCCTTCAGCAGAATATATAGCGTCTTTATCTATTAACGCTCTACTTACTTTATTTTCTTGGAATACAATTAAGTTTGTATCCTCTGCATAAAGCTTTTGAATAGAGCCATTAGCTGGATCAGCAGATTTGGTAATTTCTTCCCCAACAGAAAATACATTTGTTTGGTTAACACCTGTTCTAGAATTGAATATACCTGAGTATATCAATCCATTTATTAGTAAAGATCCACTAGGGTTTGGTTCAACAGCATATGCTTTAACACCATACCCAACTTCAACATTGTTGTATCCACCTCGCAGTCTAGCCTCTTCAATAACCCAATCATTAGGGACGGAATCTTCAGCTTGTTGTGAAAATGTAGGCCACCTGGTATTGTTCTCCGTGGTAGCTGTTATTAAGCTAGGCCATACAGGTAGATTTGAATCATCTACTACTTTCTTTAACAAGAAGGAATTGAAATATTTAACTTCTATAGCGTATGCCATTATAATTACTTGTTTATGCGGTTAATTACTATGTTCCATTATTTATAGTGCAAGATACACACCCACTACCACTCTTAGTTCCATCTGAATTAAAATAAGCCTTGTAAGCTCCATTTCCTCTCTCATTAGGATTTTTAAATTGACCTGTTTCTATTACACCTCCCCTGAATACTCTTCCGGTTTGATTATAAGTAAACCACCCGGCTGTAGGCGTCCAAGGAGTTAGTAGCTCTTTGTCTGTGTAGAACTCAACAACATACTTAGATAAATAAGATTGAGCCCACACCTGCACTCCTGTGTTTGGGTTCGGGACAGCACATGCGTTTGAAGCTGAGGTGGATGTAGACAGGTTATACTCAAATGACGTGCCCGGAGTTCCTCCATCACAAGTTGGTGTATCGTAACTTCCGTCTTGACTATAAAATTCCCAATCAAAATTAAAATCTGGATTAGCACAGGTACTAGGGCCAGAAACAAATGCTCCGGCATTACTAAATGGAACCAATTCGTATTCTCCAGGCGTATTAAACATTAAATACCGCGTACACAGTGCTTGATTTTGAAATCCTATATTCAAGTTCAGTCCTGGTAGATAGGTCTGTTGATCTTCAGTATTAGAAGTTAAGCCTTGACCTTGACCAGCATTACCAGCCCAGGTTCCTCTAAACAATCCTTGATTTCCATTAGCGTCTTGGCCTTGAACCCAAGGATCACTGCTTGTTGCTCTATAATTCATTTTAGGCCCATACCATGCTTGTGTCAGGGTGTAGTTTGGTGGGGTGGTGTTGGATGCAGACATATTAAAAACTACTACAAACTGCTCGTTGTCGTTTAGTTTTATAAATTTAGGTGCAGTACCCCCACACGCTGTATCGTAATTGTAAGCTTTTGTTCTATATGTTATGTAATTTCCTTCTACACATGCTGGTGTAGCGCTATCAAAATTACAGCTTATGACCCCATTATTTTGACTACCTGCTTGTTGTACTGTAACTGAATCTTCAGGTTGATAACCTGATCCTGGATTATTTACAGTAGCTTCTATAATTTTAGCTCCATTAATTGGGGGACTTGCTACAATGTCTACAGTTAACCCAGAACCCGAGCCGCCTATGGTTGCTAAACCCGTAGCTGTGGTATAGTCATCACCTACTGGATTTGTAAGATCTTCAAATGATAAAACATCATTATCTTCCTTCCAAGAAAAATAAACCTTATCACCCTCAAAGTTTCCGCTAAAATCTTGAGTAAATCCACTAGGCACTTCTACAAATCCAAAATTAATTGGAAACACACATGTGTCTGTTAACGTTCCAACCCCTGCTGCTGCATCATATACTATAACAGTTAAAGAATAGCTACCTGAAGGAATGCCAGATTGAACTGTAACAACTCCGTTTAAAGTACATTCAAACACAACTCCTGCTATAGTTATTGTATTAGCTATAACCCCTGGAGAAGTTTCGAAATAGAACAAGAGCTCATTAGTGTCATCTAAAGCGCTTGCACTTCCATTAACTGCGGTAAAACTGTATATAGCTGTATCTTCAGGCAGCAATGATACCATAACCGGACAGGCATCTATTGTAGGTGCTACGTTTTGAAGTGACTCTGTAAATTCAACAAGCGTCTTGTCATTAGGATATCCCGACGTAGCTACATTAAATGAAAAATTATATGTTTCATCTGTAGGGGCTGTAGATCCATAATAAAAATCATTTGCAATTTTTATTCTAAACCCATATCCAACATCACCTACATTTCCTGGCCCCGATTCTATTGCAAAATCTGCTGTTCTATTTATCCCTGAAGCGCTTATTACTTGAAAGTCGGTTAGTACACCATCATCCACCGCTAACTGAGCTTGATTAATAGGTTGAAATAAATCTGTAACGTAAGGAGAATTTGTTGCTCCTGTAACTGTTCCTGCTCCGGCTTGCTCTTGATCCTCTTTTAATAAAAAGTTTGTAGTTGAAATACCTATTGGCGCTTCTGTAGAGGTTAGTATTAGCTCGTTTAACCTGCCCAACCAACCACTGGTTGATGTTTCCCAAAATATATCTATTCTTGATACTACAGGCTCTGTTTCGTAAACAGCTAAAACAGGAAAGTCGGCATTACCTGCCTGAGAATCTTGCTCACCAATAGCACTATCTGTAGATAGTCTAACTAAATAAGGATTTGTGTCCGCTTGGTATATACTGGGGTGAGCATTATTACCACCACCACCAGCTAATTCAGATTCAACACCAATAGCATCGGGATCATGCGCTTCTCTTCCTGGGTAATATTGGGTATTAAAAGGGGCTGTGGTAAAATCAACGTTTGTTACTCTACCATATAATCGTGTACTGCTTCTATATTGTCTTTGCTCTGGTCCAACCTCGGATAAATCTCTAGGTAGTTTGTTTATGTTGTCACTATATAGCGTTGTAAATGCGGTCTCCCCTACTTCGTTGCCAAAATACTCTGTATGCCCAGGATATCCGTTTATTATGCCAGGCAAATAAATGTTATAGTATTCTTGCTCCACTTGCCTAACCACTACTTTATAACTAAACCAACCTCCTGGAACCATTAGCGAACTTGTACGTGTATCATAAGAATGAATGCCTGGTGTTCCTGTACCTGTGCTATTACTTAGTAAATCATTTTTTGTTGATGTTATCACATTATTGAATAATACTTTTATAGAGTCACCTGGCCAGTCTAAAACAGTGGATTCATTAACGCCTGGTCCAGCTGCTGAATATCTGTATGGTGCATAAAATGTAGACCCTCCGTAGTTTATACCTTGTGATGAAACAGAATCAGTCACTTCGGATAATATCGGAGTAGAAGATCTACCATATCTATCTGAAAGTATTATAGCTACTTGATAATTACGATTGTTTTTAACTGTATGCTGAGGGTATTCTACAATAGAAGTACGGCCTTCTAGCACGTCATTATCTGACAAAGAGTATTTATCACTTAAAGCTACATTATAATTTAATGTTTCAGGGGGAGTAAGTTTGTTGATGTAGTTACCGTAAACAATTCTATTACTTATTATTTCTTGAGTTTTAGCTCTTGGAGGTATTTTATCAAATACTCTTATTAGCGCCGCAGAAGGCAAAGTTCTGTAAGGCTTTCTTGCTTGGTAATCATATTCGTAAAACTTAGACACTCCGCCTGTTTCTATTATGCTTAAAGGCAATTTATCTAAAACCTGCACCGCTAATGCGTCTGATTCTTTATATAAAATTTCAACCTCAGTAACCTTCATTAACTCAGAAATTTGATCACACTGCATCAAATTCGCTTCTTCTGGATTTTCCCCGGTACCATTAATAACATAGGGCATAGGTATTCTTAAGGAAATATTGTTAACTTTGTTTTCCATAAAGCTTACTACAGTAGATCTGAAAGTAGCATCCTCATCACCTGTAAGAAAAAAACCATCTTGCTTAGGTATATAAGCAGCTTGTGTAAACGGAGCCATTAAAGAATATTCTCCGTCATCGAACTTCAATCTGTAACTAAATTTTACAAATTTATCTTCAAGAAAATCAGGATCTCCCCCGTAAGTAGCATTATAATCAGGATTAGCTGTAGTATTATCCGGCAAGGTTGGACTCACAACGTCCTTCATTGTTGTTTCATACGTAGGGCTTCCGCTGTTTTCATATAATTTCCACAATTGTATTGGAGTTATAGGGGCGTATTTAGCTACGCTAACGTGATCTTCATTTTTATAGTAACCCCAATTGCCATCCGCATATTGAGTTGTATTTGAAAAAGTAGCACTTAAAGCTGTGCTTACATTGATTTTTCGAGGTTGATTTCTATCATCTGTCCAGAAAAGTAATGTCTCTAATAAATTAGAATTTATTATAGGAAAAGTTTTAGAAAAGTTTAGCCACGATCCCTCAACTAATACAGCGGGATCTTGACTGGGCGTATTTAAATTATATTCTAATATTGCGCTATTGCCTGGGTTAGCTTTTACTATACTCAAGCCAGTATCTGAGCTAAAATTAGCTAGCCCACTAGCTGACGTGTCTGTATAGTTTGTTGCAAATAAGTATATTTTATCTGTAGAAACTATAGGTAAGGCACCTATTATTTCTAGATTAGGTCTTATTTGAATTTTAGTCCCAGGACTGAACGGAAGTGAAGGTAATGTTGTTGATACTGTAACGCCTTGAATGCTGTTTGAATAACCTGTAACAGTGCCTATAACAAATCCAGCCTGATTGAGCACCTCATAATTAACATGTATCCTTTGGTCATTACCGCTTATAGTTGCAGCTGATAAAAAATCACTAATAAATATTTCATTGCCTATTCCCCCTTGTACACTGCTTATTACCTCTAATTCAAAATCCGGTAATATCTTAGCTATCTTAGTATTACCTAAAACGTTTTCTAAAGCCCCTACATCTTGTCCCTCGGATTTACTTACAGCTACATTATTAGCATTTCTGTATTCTCCAGATGGTAGCAATCTATCATCCAGGTCTTTATTCATTTTAGACTTAAGAAAAGTATTTTTAGCTTCTGCCATTTAATTTTAGTGTTTAATCCATTTAGATTTGCCTCTCATAACCTGAGTAATCTCTTCTAGCTTAATATTAGATAACCTTATTTTTGCATTACGCATTTTAGCGCTTTTCTCTTTCTTTAATCTTTGAACCAAATATTCTGGTTGATTAGCTCTAGTGGCAACTATAGCATGACTTATATAAGCATATAAAGCATCCTCGGCCATTTTAGGAACCCTGGAATCAGCGTCATATGCTAATCCGTCTGAAACGTATTCAAATATTATAACCTTATTAATTAAGTTACTAGAAAACGCAATCTGATTTGTTCTTTCATTTATAGTAAACCAACCATTTGTTTGACTAGTAAGAGGATTTGAGCCATACCGTTGGCCTACACCTATTCTATTAAAATTATGTTGATCCGCATCCGCATCTACAAAATTTTGGTCAGATCCACCTGTTATTCTTCTGGTATCATTGCTATCCCATCTTTGTTCAGTGATAGAAGTTGTTTGCAAGTTATTACCAAAAGCGTCTTGTATAGGTGTACCATATACATCTTGTTGAGGTATAGTGTCAGGATTACTTGTTAACGTGGTTGGATATATAATGTGTTTTACACCTAGTCCATCCACCCAGGAGAACTTTACGTAGTTTACGTAGTCTTGAGGTATAGGTATTGATAAGTTGTTTGGGATTGTTAGCTCTTGAGATTTTATACTTTTTAGTAAGTCGTAGCTAAATTCTTGAAGTCCTCTTTTAGCATGAAAATTTATATCATACTTTTTAGCAGTTTGTATTATTTTTCCATCTCCAACAAAGCCTACCATATAGTTTTCTACGGCTTCATTTAAAGTAAGATATGAATAGCTACCATAGTTCTCTTCTACAGTATCACCAAAAGCATCTCTATTTCCATATTGACCACCAGTTAGTGATTTTAACTGCACTACTACTATACTAGTTGGTGAAGGTAGTGTGCCTATGAATGTAACAACAGATGTTATATTTCCTTCTGAAGTTGCAGATGTTTTTAACTCATATTCAGTTAGCCATTCAACAAACGTTGTGCCGCCGTCAGTACTAACATATATTTTAAAGTTATTTAATGGGTAGTAAGGATCTGTATTCAACCACGCACCTGCTGAACCTAAGCTCAAAGGTGTGTCAAATGTAAAATTTGCGCTACTAATAGTTGATACGCCATTGCCAACCACATGCTGAGAACCTGCGTAATATTGAGAATTATTTTCTGTTATTAAGCCCATTTATTATGATTTTTCTTGTATTTCCTCTTTTTGAATTTCCGTAGCAGCCGCTTGTATTATTTGAGGGTCTCTTATTACCACTCCTGCGTACAATAGTATTCTTAATACTAAATCAGTTTGCTCTGAAGGATTCAATTCAAAATTGATACTATTAACATCGTCATATATGTATGCTCCAACCGTCGGATCTATAGTGTAATTCCATTGAGGATTTAATGGTTGCACTATTAACTCAGAAGTAACCAAACCATTAGCAATACGTATTGATGAAGGTGTTGGATTAGGATATATCCTTAAATTAGGAGCTGATAAGTTAAAATTATTAACGTAATATACAGGATCATTAACCGACGGTGCGGTTAATCTAGACCTTGTTATTAAATTATATTCTTTTTTAGAAATTCTTTCACAAATTGAAGTTTGAATTAATCCATTTGAAGAATTATTACTACTAGATGTATTATATTGAACCTCGACATTTCCTACTTGCTTAACTACCCTACCATCCAAAGCGAGTGTAACTGCGGGGGTAAGAGTCCAGTAAGGAGCAAAAGAAGATGCGTTTTGCCAGGTGGCGTCCCTGTATATAAATGGTTCTAAGTTTGTGACCACATTATCGTAAATGTTAAACCATTCAGTGTCATTTTGAGAATTGTTTTGATTCTTTCTATTGAATTGATCTCCGCTAGGAAAGTAACCCTCAAATATTTCTAACTGAGCTTGAGCTCCTATCTTATTATACTCGTCAGGAGTTAAATAACCTCTCTGCTCTTTATTTAGTATAGATAAAACGGTTTGATACACTGTATTTACGTTTATAGCCATTTTAATATTTTATTAATTATAGTAGTTAGGCCACCTTTAAAGCGGCCCAGCTACTATATAGTATTACATGTTTATTTCAGCTTTTTCTCTATTGACTTAAATACATCAACACCTTCATCGGTTTTGAAGTAAGCAGCCATCGCTGAGTAAGGGTTTTCGTCAAAAGGAACAGTCATTAGTTTAGCTCCATTTGTTGCCCAAGTAAACGTTCGTTGATCTGAGGATAAAGCAATTACACCTTGTTCTCTAGCTACAATAGCCACATTTCTCAACTGAACGTTATCATCATTGGCTAGTTCTAAGAACAGCCCGGGGTTTCTTTTAGCAAACAATAGCAAATCCCTTTTAAGCTCCTTAGAAGTCATTGAAGTGACCTTAGAACCAAGTTCTGTTCGCATTATTGCTTCACCCATGTCTACATCCATCTCTCGCGCTGCATTTAATGCATCAATTTGATAGTCTAAAAAGTCTAACTCATCAATAGCGTCTGCTACATGGTCAAACTCCGCGTATTTCTTATTTACTCCTGGATGATATAGTGACAATATCTTTTGTAAAGATTGTTTTTCCTTAGGAACAAATAATGTTCCGTTTTTGAATATGATATGCCCTAAAGTTGCATCGCCTTTTTGTTCGTCTCTAAATGGCGAGTTTTGATTTGTTGCATATCTTAATTCTCTTTGTTCCATTTTAACATCATCAAACCAAAGCAAAGGAAATCTTCTTGAGTGCTTAGATTGGATTGTGTATGTTAATGGAGATTTATTATGCAATAGATAATAATTTCTATCTTTAATTTCCCACGTTGGTTTTGTGGGTTGTACAGGAGCAGCAACTTTTGTTACCACTTCTTTTTGAGGAGCAACCTCAACTTTTTTTGCTAGAGCTTTTTTAGTAGCCATAATATGATATAATTTAATAATTTATAAGAGTAATAGTTACCCCCGTCAGTACAACGAGGGTAAAAATTACATTAATTTACTCTTGTCTATACAGTGAACAATACGAAATTGTTTGCTCCTTGTACACAAAGACATCTTTCAGAAAGGAAGTGTACCTCCATTGCATCAAGATCAGAAGTAGCTGCACCAACAGATCCAGTAACCCAGTTCTTCATACGTCTGTCGTCAGCTTGTGAAGCTCTATAACGAACGTGTAAGAATGGACGTCTGATGTTTGTACCTAATACTTGATCGTATACAGTAGATGTTCCAGCAGGAACTAATACACCTTGAATGTCTCCAACTTGTGAGCTAGTCAATGGATCAGCTGCACCTCTTGTTGAAGCGTCATTTAAGTATTTCCAGTCAGTCTTGTAGAAATCATAAGATCCTCTACGGAAACCTGAGAAACCTAAGTTTAATGCCATTTCTTCAGAGTTTTCAAATACTCCAAAAGAACTACCACCACCATAAACAGCTCCAGCACCTGTTGGAGAACCAACACCAGAAAGCATATCGTCAAAAGCCAAATTAGAAATTCGGTTTAAGAATAACATGTTTTCTTCAATAGCACCTTGCGTGTCTAAGTTTTGTAGTATTTCATCAAACTGTCCTAATCCAGTTGTAGCGTCGAAACCACTGTTTACATTACCTCTTTCATTAATAGCAGCGAAGAAACCTTGCGTTCCTTTTTTACCACTAGCTAATGCTTTAGATCCCGCAGCAGCAAGCTCACCTTCTACCATTGACATTTCTAAGTAATCTTCAAAACGTAAACGAGTTTCAGATTCAGCTTTTAAATACCATAAGTATCCAGATGTTCCGTCTTCAGTTGCAACTTCCACCCATCCAATTTGTGCAGTATCAGATCCAGATACAACATATTTGTTTCTGATAATGATTGGAGAGTTAGAAAACTGTGTGAAAGATGGAGTGATGCTGTTATAGTCGTCAGCAGCTAAGGTAGAACCTTTTGCATATTCAGAACCATAAACAAATATCTTAAGCCCTGTAGCTCCTAATCCACTTGTATCAGCAGCAGTATAAGGCGCTACTTCAAGATCTCCTGTTGTAATATCAGAAGATAATACTAATGCTTTTAATTCAGCGTTAGTGGCTGGATCGATTATTACAATAGTTTGGTTTTTAGAAATAACATTTGCTACATAATCTTTAGGATCAGCAGGTGTTAAATCTAAAGGTATAGTTAAAGTACTTACGTTTCCTACGACAGCATTAACTACTCCAGTATAAGATACGTGTAATCTATTTTGCTCAGACCAAATTACTTGATCAGAAGTCATTGGCATTTCAGCGCCAACCATACGTAAGAATCCAGATAAAGTACGGTTACCGTATCTTTCGATTTCTTGCTCATATACTTCTGGTAAGTATTGTTCTGCGAAAGCCGTAGTGGTTCCGTCTGTAAAGTTTAGATAGTTGGAATCTAAAGCTTGTTGTTTTTGACTCGGTTTGATTGAACCGAATTGTGGTGTTAAAGCCATAATTTTTAATTTTTAAATTTTCGTTGTTTAATTTTTAGTTTTGAAGAGTCCGCTCCACTAATTGACTTTACCTTTAATCCATTTACAAATACACTACCAGATGCTGATTGCCTAACATCCGTCTGAATGTTATTTGACTTAGCCGTTATGTCTCTAACAGCATCAGCTTTTCCTTGTTCGTAAAAGTGCTGGGCTATGGTGTCCGCATTTCTTGCAGCATAAATCGCTTTATGATAATCAGCATAATTCTTAACTTGTCCTTTTTCGTTTAGAAACTTTCCAACTACGGACTTTAGATCAGATTGATTTGCTTTTACATTGTCGGTGTCTTTTACAGAATACCTAAACTTCTTTTCTCCTACGTTGAAATTAAAACCTTTAAAATCACTAGAAAAGTAATCATTAGTACCATGAACAAAGGCATCTCTTGACTGCGCATTTACTTGCTCTTCCTCTTTGTATCGATTGAAAAAATCAACTGCTTTTTGCTGCTCTTGAGTAACGCCCGGTCTCAACTTGATCTCGTCGTAATATTTACTCTTAAGTCCTTCTAAATAGTGTTTGGCTTTTCCAACCTCTTCTTTAAACGCAATTTTTCTCTTGCGTATATCTTTTTCATCATCTAACTCTTCATCATATGAAAAGTCTTCTAACAAAATATTCACATCATCACCTTCTAAATAAGGTTTTGTTTTTGAATAGTATTCTTTTAATAAAGCAGTTTCACTTATATTAGTATAATCCGCATTTAAACGTACAAAATCTTGTACAGTTCCACCGGTATCTTCCATAAAAGTAACTAATTTCTCTATGTTTTCCGGTAACGGTTTTCCAGATACTCTTTCGTCTCTTACTGCTTCTTTTATTTCAGCTTCTACTTTTTTAGTTTCTTGCTGAACTTCTTCTTCTGTTATTTCCTGCAATACAACCGGTTGCTCTTGCTCTTGCTCTGATTCTTGCACTTGCACTTGTGCTTGCTCCTCTTCCACAATAGTTGGTTGTTCTGCAACAACTTCTTTTTCTTCTGCTTGGTCAATTACTATTTTAGTAACGTCCGCCTCTTTAGGCTGGCTTAAATCAATTTTTGTTGGAGCGTTTGGCTCGTTTGAAAATTTTCTAGGAGTTTTCTTTTTAATTTTAAAATCCCCTTCTTGTTTTACTTCTGACATAATATAATATAATTAAATAGTTAAAAATTTACTCTTATTTAGGATCGAATTGCTCCAATCCAAAGCCTCCTAATACATCCATTCCAGATGACTCAAAGTTTTTTGGCGGCGAATTATTTTGCCTTTGGTTAATTAATTCACTTTGTTGTGAAGCTACTATCTTAGCCCTATCGTCTTTACGATCTTCTTTGTTATTTTCTTTCGATGTTTGCTGTTGTGAATTTGCCATAGCAAGTTGCATGTTGAAATCAAACTCCGCTTGCATTAATTGCTTCTTTATAGCAGCTTCCTGTTGTAGCTTCTGAACATCAAATTGCATTTTAGCTTGCTCTATTTGTATTTTTTGCTCTGTAAGAACTTGCTGTTTTTGCGTTTCAGCTAAAGCTGTTTCTTGAGCTAATTGAGAATTGGCTTGTGCTTGCGCTTGTATATTTGCTTGTTGTGCTTCTTGCTCTCTTTTAGCTTTTTGTTGTTGACGTACTTTTAAAAATTCATTAGCTGTCTTAATGTTCGCTATGTTTCTAATATCTATAGCATCATCTAATCCAATTAATCCCGCGGACAATGCTGTTTGTATATTGTTTTCCATTTTAGCTCTTTCCTCATCATCCGGCTCTAACTCTAGAAATATACCAAAGTCATGTAGTTGTAAGCTAGACAATTCATCTAAGGTTCCTACATTATATGTACTTATAGATTGTTTTAATGATTGTGCTGTTAGTGGATATGCTAATGCATCTGCTAATCGTAGCGCAATGTTTTCGCAAGTGGATAATGTTAAATACAGTTGAGCTTGTAGTATGTGTCTTGTAGCTGTGTTTGAATTTGCAGCTGCTATCTTTTGTAAACCTACTAAAGCATTTTTATCAGGTGTACTTCCATCTCTTGCTTCGTTTAACCCGGTAACATCTCGAATCATTTGCAGGTAATACTGATACGTACTTATCAAAGCACTCAGTTTAGCTTGACCGTTAGATGATTGCAGCTCTTGGATAGGAACTTTACCTCTATTTGGGTCACCATCTTGTGTAAGCGATCTACCTATAATACTACCTGTTTGGAAATACATATTAAGAGCTTCTTGAGGATTATAGTTTGTACCATTACCTAAATCAACTTCCGATAAACCATCAACATCAAGATAAACCCCGTCAGGAACCATTCTTGATAATACTTGCTGTATTTTTAAATGAGTCAGCTGAATCATATCAGCAAACCCAGTAACTCTACTTACTAATGATTGCACTTTTCCTTTGTACATCCTAGGCGCACAAATAGAATAGTTCATTTTAACTTTAGTAGTATCAGCGGTTGGTCTAGTCATGTTTTCTGACATCTCCCACTTTAGCATCATATCCTGCCCAAGTATTTTAGCTCCACTATACAAAACCTCTATGCTTCTACCTACTCTTTCAAAGTTATCATTCTTAGGGGGATTAAACGTGTCTGGCTTTTCTAAAGCTTTTTCAAGACCTTGATCTGTTTGCTTTATTTTAAATATCTGATCACTGTACGTTTTGTATTCAAAAAATAATACGTTAACCTGGTCGTCATCTCCTTGACCACCATTGTATCCTCTTAAGTAATTACCAGAACTACCAACCTTGTTTATTTGCTTTAAATCTTCTGGCGTTAGTTGCGGGAATTGTTTTTTCAACTCAGGTAAAGAAACTGTTTTAACTTCACCTACATAATATAGGTCTTCAAAATTTGGATCTTCAGTATATGAATAAACCAAACTAGCTGGATCTACATATTCTGTTTTTATACCTTCTGTTAAATTAAAACTTGTTTTTGTACAACCAATGCCTAAAACAACTAAATCATATATAACTCTTTTTCTAGCTTCGTCGTATTTGCTTTTATCTAATATTGTATTTATAGCTTGCTCCTCTGCTATTTCAACAGATTCCTTAAAATCTAATTGCATCTTAAGAGATAACTCATTGACGTCTTTAGGTAATTTTTCAGGATCAGTAGAATACATATTAATACCTAACGTGCTTTGTACGTTGTCTAAAAATTCTTTTGCAAT
>TARA_R110002153_G_scaffold3042_13_pt1 | contig 21837 bp, 13 predicted proteins | sample TARA_R110002153 | Tara Oceans TARA_R110002153 (sample SAMEA4398193) | marine metagenome | biome: Polar Biome; feature: [SRF] surface water layer (ENVO:00010504); material: water (ENVO:00002006), including particulate matter (ENVO:01000060) such as... | depth 5 m | reverse complement strand
CCTTGATATTCAAGTCGTGAGAATGCCCTATGCTCGTATGCTCAAGAGTCTCAAAAACGGACGCTTAGATGTTGCTATTATTTTTCGTAATGCTGATTTGGTTAATTATGTGAGCTATACAGAACTGGTATCTTATTCGAAAGTTGCCATTGTTCCGCAAAAATATGAGTTAATTGAAGAATATGAACAACTAATTTTACTGAATGAAATTGCTGTGATCCGTGGCGCAAGTTTTGGTTCGAGATTTGATTCTGACCAACGTTTGAGGAAATATTTTGTCAATGACTATTTGCAAGGTATGTCGATGCTTAAGCTAGGCAGAGTTAAGGCCGTAGTTGGCTCATTGGCTGGAATAGAATACACCAGTTCTGTTTTGGGAGTTGAAATGGAAAATTGGGGACGACCTTTTCTTTTACCTGATAAAGAATGGTGGTTACATTTTTCAAAAAAATCTAAACATAGAAGTGTCGAGCCTCTATTAAAAGAAGCAATCCAAGCCTTGTATCAAACCTATTTGATCTATGATTTATATGATGGTGGTAACAAAAACGTTAATGGCATAATAGAAGGTAAGCTCAATGAGTCTACCTTCCAAAATTAATTATTATCAATCTGAATCGCACTGACCTTTGTTTGTTTCTGTTGACGTTACAGTAAATGGAAATATCAACTGTCCTGCCAATAATAACGCTTCTTCTGATGGAACATGCATGGCGCCAGTTACCTTTATACTATAATCACCAAAAGTAAAAATATTTAAATATAGATACATTATCCCCTGTGGGTTTAATACTATTACTTCTTCTACAACCGTGCCGTCTGGTGTTGTTATCTCTATTGTTAGAGCAATATCTATAAAGGCCGATGTGTCCAATTGATGAGCAGCTAACAACCACTCCATTATACTGGGCGAGCTATCTCCATGATCGGTGTGATTAACACAAACTTTGACATCCTCTTCAAAGCTAATTTGTTCAGGCTGTGCTCCAAAGGAGCCTTGTGGTGCCATGGTGTAGCCTAAACGCTTGTGATTTACGTCAGTGAATTCAATTCTCACCTCATCTTCTGGTGTGACTCCCTCAACGGCTATAGTAAAAATAAGCTCATCTGGAATAGGGTTATCGCTGAATACTCTAATACCACCGGGAGCATCTTCAATTTGCAATCCATCCGGTAAACCATCAGGGAAAGTAACATTGCTCCAACGGGGTTTTTGTAAACCAAGGATAAACTCGAAGTCATAAATCTGACCAACCAGATCATCAGGAAGATCCAGGAATATGCGATATCCTCCTTCAGCTTCAGGGTCAAACAGGCTACCAGTGGAAAAGCGCTTGGTTTGTTCGTGAACATGGATGTTTTTTGTGGCTTTTTGTTCGTCTGCAAGTTTGTCATCAGCTTCTGTTGCAGCTTCCGCAGCGCTATTCCAGCTATCTGTGTCAATACCAGTTAAGTTCTCTAAAAATACCATTTCATCAGTCGCTACATATTTACCATCTGCCCCCACTCGGTTGTAATGTTTAGTATCTTCACTTGACCCAGTATAAATATTTTCAACTAGATCTTTTATATTCGGAACAAAACCACCACTAAAACAGGACACCATTTCCATCATGATGTGCACACCTTTGTCTGCTAGGGGTTTAATCAAATCGGCAAATGCGTCGTCCCATAATACTTCATCCCCCCATAAATTGATCCCTTCATGGAAAGCCACTTGATCTGCTTTATCTCCGTCTAAATTCCAGTCCACACCACCATCTATAATATCAATAACATAGTCACCGTTTGTATCTCGGCCCATTTCTTGCCATTCATCGCTGACTAAGCGTTCAACTAAATAGCGAGAGCCGTCCCAGTGGAGTCGCACATCATTTTTGCCGTCGCCATCTGTATCCCATGAGTTGTCATAATTAATTCTATTGCCTAGGGTTCGAGCGATAAGCCAAGCCACTGAAATTCCATAATCACTATCAGTAGTATCGCCGTCATTGTTTATATCTTCTCCGTTCAATTCGGTCTCACTGATAATATTGTCTCCATTTGTGTTGGCTCCACGGAACACCCATTTATCTTCAATCCATTTAAAAAGAAAAACCTTGCCGTTCTCATCTTTTTTTATAAACCAGTTGCTGCCTCTATAAACAAATAATTCCGAGCGAACTATGGATTTTGCGCGTGCATCAAATTTGAATGTATTTTCATCATGCAATTTACCATTTGTTGCTTCCTCACCCGTAAAAGCAGGGCGGGCGCCTACATAACCTTGCTGCTGATTGTTACCAATGCCGTGGTCGGTCACAAAAATGGTTAAGGTACAGCTACCGGGCATTTCTGCCGCAAGTTTTTCAAAATAGGCTTTTAGTTTTTCATTAGTGGTTTTTTCATCGACAATATTGCTGCCATTTACATCTATTTCACCGCCATCGTTGTAAAAAACCTCAATTTGGTCATCGTTAAATCCCAGCTCTTTCATTTTGTTAAATTTTGCAACAACATTGTTTTCATATCTTTGGTGATCATTTGATTTATCTACTCCACCACTGATGATCACTGAACGATCACAATCTTGTGCTGTGGTGCCAGCGAGTAGACGAAGTGATTTACTTTGAGCGTAGGAAGCATGGCTTAAATGAAGTGATTGTTCACTTTGGTTTACGGAATTATCTAAGGCATTATCTGCAGTGATATCGTGAGTTAAAAATATGTTGTTCCAATTATTTATTTGCTCAAATTCGCTGATGAGTTCAAATTTTTCGACGGTAATGAGAGGAGTTGGTTGAACGCTTGGCTCTCCTGATTGTGTTGCATAGTCCTTTATTTCACCATATATTAATATGAGATCCCCTTGCCACGAATCTGGTGGTAATGTGCCATCAAGACGGGTAAATGAATGGTGTGGAAAGGCTTCATCTACGTCTAAGCGCAACATGTTATCCACTAAAAAAGCTGCACCATCTTCATTAATAGCAGTGTTACCAAAATAGCCCATTACCCAAACCTTTTCTCCGATTCGCTGGGTATATTCATAATACAGTTCGTTTATCAGTAAAGAATCTTCAAGCAGCGAAGTAGGTACTTCGTTGTCTGCTGTTGGATTAACAAATACATTAGTTGTAGCGGAGCCAGTTGCTCCCATATCATCAGTTACCACAAGCTCAAAAGTTAGAGTAGTAACGACATCAATCTCGGGAGTAGTAAACTGTGGTGTTGATGATGTTACGTCGCTCAGAGTAACGTTAACACCACTTGTTTGCGCCCATAAATATTGCGCGATAGTGCCATCTATATCGTCACTTAATTCAGCTGAAAGCGTAACAGTAGTGTTTTCATCTACTGTTTGTTCGATGCCTGCATTAGCCGTTGGTGCAATGTTAATATGGTTGATCAAAATATTTACCGTAGCGGCATTCGTAGCACCTTCATTATCAGTTACAGTCACTTGAAATATAAGGGTTTCTGACACAATTAGAGTAGGCGCGGTAAAGGTTGGCATGGCAACATTACTAGCGGATAAAGCGGCCGCGGTACCAGCAGTTTGTGACCATTGATATGAACTAATGCCGCCATCCGCGTCACTACTGGCACTGGCATCTAATGTTACTGCGGTATTTTCTTCTACTGTTTGGTTGTTTCCTGCATTGGCAACGGGTGAAATATTTGATGTTGTACTGGGAGGTGATTCGGCGGAGTCACTGCCACAGCCAACCAGTAAAATTATATAGAGTAAAAAAAGTAGGTTCGTTGATACAAAATATTTAGCTTTCATGATTTCCTTCCAAACAAGCGTAAACTTGAAGTTGCTTAAATTTAAAGTGACTAGTGATCTTTAAATTTATAAGTCAGCGTGGAGGTTTTATTTTTGAAAGCTTTTGAAAGTTTGTGAAGTTGATTAAAATCAATGGATTAATTTTTAATATTAGGGCGAATTTTATCGGTTGTATCAAAATAAGGTAAAACTAGCTGATGTAATTTGTCAGGTTCAACGGCAACACCTTGGCCTTGATATTTATCTAGTAGTGTTTGCTGGGCTTGAGTCAGTACTATGGTATACATCAAAAAAGGAGTGTGGTTGCCTCTTTCCCTGATAGTTCTTAACAAATTAAGACCTGCCAACACTTCTCCGTCCCTTCCCATGTCAGAGATGATGGCGGAGTATTGATAAAGAGCCAAGCTAGTGAGTGCTGCTTCGCTGCTCGTCACTTGATACACAGTGATGTTGTGCTCTTCAAAGTAGGCTTTTTCGATCTGGTTATTGTTTGGGTGGTCATCAACCCATAATAGTCGCCCTATTGAATCAGCAGGTTCACTTTTTTTAAATGTATGAGAAGAAGAATTCATATAATAAAAAGCAAATCCTGAAATTAAAATTACGCCTAGAAAGGGCAACCATTTTTTAATTTTAGATGATAACAGTGGGAGAGTTGCAGGTTTAGAAAACTCGATTATTGGGGAGTTTGCTTCAATTTTTAGAATTTGGTCACCCAAATTGTTTGCTAAGCGATATCCTCTGCCGTGCAAAGTCTGAATCACTTCATCGTTGTACCCATGCTGTTTAAATAGGTGTCGAACCTCTGATACCAATTTAGAAATAGACCAATCAGATACCACAGTATCAGGCCAAATTTTCTCTAGTAATGAGGATTTACTACAATGCTTTGGATAGTGGTTTGCCAATTCAATCAATAAGTCTGCTAATCGCTCGTCAGCAGTAATCGCTTTACCGTTAATATACAACTGCTTATTGAGCGAGTTGATTTCAAAACAAGGGAATTGATATATCATCTTTGTAAACTTGTTTGGCATGTATAGAGCATAGACGTGTAAATCCTCGAAATCTATAATTTTGATTTTAGGCCTGTTATTCTGATAATCGTAAATTGGGGTAATTAGTTAGTTTTGTTAACTTAGATACAACATAAATAAATTAGGAAAAATACATGCAATATAGCGTGCTTGGAAGTAGTGGCGAAAAAGTATCAAGAGTGTGCTTAGGTAGCATGACTTGGGGATTACAAAACTCACAAATAGAAGCAAATGAACAAATTGAATATGCTCTAAGCCAAGGTGTGAATTTTATTGATACTGCTGAACTTTATCCGGTGCCACCTTCAGGAGATAAATATGGTGGCACAGAAATTATTATTGGAAATTGGTTGGCACAAAATCCAACAAGACGTAAAGATCTGATACTGACCAGTAAAATTGCTGGGCCAGGTTTATCTTATATTCGTGATGGTGCAAAAATTAGTGGTGAGAGTGTTATTGCGGCTGTAGATGCATCATTAAAGCGTTTACAAACCAATTATATTGATCTATTTCAGTTACATTGGCCAAATCGTATGTCTCCCCATTTTGCCAAACATTGGCCTGGAAAAGTTAAATTTTCAAGTGCAAATTCTGAACGTGAAACCAATAGCATGTTGGAGATCCTACAAGCACTAGATAGTTGTGTTAAAGCAGGGAAAATACGTTTTTGTGGGTTGTCTGATGATACACCTTGGGGGATCAACACTTACCTCAAATTAAGCCAGCAATATGCTTTACCTAGAATGGTATCAATTCAAAATGAATTTAGTTTGTTACATGCCAAAGATTGGCCGTATTTGATTGAAAATTGTGTTCGTGAAAATGTCGCTTATCTACCTTGGTCACCTTTGGCGGGTGGTGTGTTAAGTGGCAAATATCTGCAAGGGAAAATGCCTAAAGGAAGCCGTTGGACGTTTGAGCAAAGAAATGGCCTTTTTCGTGATACACCAGCGACTCATGCTGCTACAGCAAGATATGTGGAGTTAGCAAAAACATATAAGCTCACTCCTTCACAACTTGCGCTTGCTTGGTGTGACCAAGTCGATGGCGTGACTTCGACTATTATTGGTGCAACAAATATGGTGCAGTTAAAAGAAAATATTGCTGCATTTGAAGCGCCATTGTCGGATGACGCGATGCAAGCCATCAATCATGTCTTTAGAGAGTACCCAGTCCCATTTTAAAATATTAAGTCCTTGGAAAAGCTAGTACTTTCTGCAATTACAAATTGATGCAAGTGTTAGCTTTGTATTATTTTGGATATATTTTATTCTACTGAAAATTCACAAAAGAAGAATCTCAAAATTATGTTTTTTAAAAATAACCCCTTTATATTAGTTTCAGCCCTTTGCGTACTGTTGTCTTTTAATGTGCAAAGTACAATTGTCGAAATTCGCACTTCACTTGGAACTATAGAAGTAAATTTATTTGATAATACAACACCAAAAACAGTGGCGAACTTTTTAACTTATGTAGATTCAGGTGCTTATGCAAATAATGTAGTGCATCGTTCAGTCTCAAATTTTGTCGTCCAAGGTGGTGGATTTCAATATACCGGCCCTGTATCGCTATCTGCAAGTAACCAATTTACCCTAGATGTAGTTGAAACGGGCCAATCAGTGGTTAATGAGCCAAAGCTGTCCAATGTTCGCGGTACTATTGCAATGGCTAAGACCAGCAATCCAAACAGTGCTACTTCACAATGGTTTATTAATTTATCAAATAATGCCAATAGTTTAGATGTCGCCACAAATGCAGGGGGATTTACTGTTTTTGGACAAGTAATAGGTAATGGTATGGATGTTGTCGATGCTATTGCAGCGTTGCAGGTATTAGGAGGTGCCAATGACTTTGTTTTTAAAGAAATACCTTTGAAAAATTATACTGCCGAAGATATAAATAATGAAGTTGATTTAACTGATGAACATTTTGTTGTGATTTCCGATATCGTTGCCACTGATCGTGCTGCTGATACAGCTGCCAACCTCAATCCAACCGCTAATACCTTAATTAACTCCTCGAATGGTGGAGGCGACTCAGATTCTGGAGGTGGTGCAATTGGTTGGTTACTATTGTTAGGTTTAGCCATGTTGCAAAAAAACAAATTGTTCAAGGCTAAATAATCCGCCAATATATTTAGGTTCAATGGTAGGTTTCTAGGAATTGTGATTGTTTTGTGAGGATTTATGCTTATTGCCCGCTCATACTAAGTAACATTATTATGAACGGGCGTTAAATATGCATTTGTTCCACGGATTTTTTTTCTACGCTATTTTATTATCCATTGTTGGCTTAAGTGGTTGTGGTGGTTCAAGCTCCAAGGCTACTGACTCTATCACTGCGCCACCAATCTCCTCTGTTACTCCAACCGTTCTGCAAGGCATATTTGTTGACTCAGCAGTTGCTGGCTTGGCTTATACCACTGACACTCAATCAGGTAAAACCAATGCGCAAGGTCAGTTTTTATATATTGAGGGTGAAGAGGTGGTTTTCTCAATCGGTGATATCAAATTTCCAACTGTAGTGGGTCAGGAGATGATTTCTCCGCTGGATGTATTCTCAGTCACCACAACAGACGATGTACGTGTGAGTAACATGGCCCGCTTGTTACAGACCCTTGATGAAGATGGCATCGCCGGCAACGGTATCAGTATTACTGATGAGGCACATAATCAGGCGACAGCTGTAACGGTAGATTTTGGAGCTGACAATTTTGAGCAACAGGTAGTGGATGTAGTGGCAAATGCAGGGGCAGCCTACACAACATTGATAAGTTCACAAAGTGCTATTGAGCATCTTAATTTGAGTCTGGCGAATAACCTTAGTCTTCGTAAGTGTGCAGCAGATTCAACAAAGATCGGTTACACAGGTACATTCTCAACTTTAGCGCATAATGTATCGGGTACTGCCACAGTAATTAATAATTGTACTATTGAAATTAGCATGTTTAATTTTGATGGTGCTGCGCCTAATGTTAAATTTTACGCTGGAGTGAATGGCAACTTTTCTGACGCTGAGGCTTTTGGGATAGGTGAGCGTATTGATGGACGAACTTATTCTAATGAGACAATTATATTGACCTTACCAGAAGGTAAGTTTGTTGATGACTTTGACAGTTTGAGCGTGTGGTGTGTTGAGTTCCAAGCAAATTTTGGGGATTTACGTTTATTAGCTCCTTAGTAAAACCTGAACTAAGGTATATTAAATACTTCAAAATGAAAGCCTCGCAAGGATCCTTACTAGGCTTTCATTTCACTAATTATTTTATTTCAATTAGTTCAACATCAAACAGCAATGTGGCATCAGCTCCAATAGTGGGACCGCTACCTTTTGCGCCATAGGCTAAATCAGAAGGAATGGCTAGTTCGAACTTGTCACCTACATTCATTAGTTGCAATGCTTCTACCCAACCTTTAATCACACCTGTTACCGGGAATTCAGCTGGTTCGCCTCTTTTGTAAGAACTATCGAATTCTGTACCGTCTGTTAATGTGCCTTTGTAATGTACTACTACTGTTTTATCAGAAGTCGGTATTTCACCTTCACCAGATACCACTTCTTTATATTGCAAGCCGCTTTCTGTAACTACTACGCCTTCTTTCTTAGCGTTGGCTTCAAGATAAGCTAGACCCTCGGCTTTATTCTTAGCGCTTGCTGCTTGTTGAGCAAGTAGCTGTTTTTCTTGAGCTTGTTGTTGAACAATCGCAACAGCTTCTTGTATTTGTTCTTGAGATAAACGTGACTCTGTGCCGGCTACTACATCATTGACGGCCAGATTGAAGGCCTCGACATCTAAAGTGAGTTCATCACGTTTAAATTGGCTTGCTAAGTTTGTGCCTACTATATAACTGAGTTTTTGTTCAAGACTGGCTAAAGCTGTATCTGTTGCAGCATCGGTTGTGGCCGCTGGAGTTTCTGCGGTTTTAGTTTCTGGTGCTGTTTTGTCACTGCCACATGCGGCTAGAAATAAAGAAGATGCCGTCAATAAAGCAAGAGTGTTTAATTTCATGTATTTTTCCTAAATTTGGATGGGATTAGAGGAGTTGTTAAACTGGCCTATCAGATAAAATCTTCAATAGCAGATTTAATAGCGCTATGAGTACAATATGGTTCAAAGCCTTAGTATTCAAGCCTGAAAGTGTAGATAAGATCAAAAAAGCCCCATTAATTGAAATTAATGGGGCTTTTTAAGTCGTTAGACGTTTTTACTTCTTAGCAGCGTTACGCTCTTTGGTTTCTGCAATGACTTTCTCAGACACATTTTGTGGACAAGGGCTGTAATGCGAGAATTCCATAGAGAACTGACCACGACCAGATGTCATAGTACGTAAGCTTCCGATATAACCAAACATTTCAGAAAGAGGAATGTCAGCTTTAACTCGAACACCTGTTGCACTAGGTTCTTGATCTTTGATCATGCCGCGACGACGGTTTAAGTCACCAATTACATCACCTACGTGATCGTCAGGCGTAAACACGTCAACTTTCATGATAGGTTCAATTAACTGAGGTCCAGCCTTAGGAATTGATTGACGGAATGCGCCTTTAGCTGCAATTTCAAATGCAACCGCTGATGAATCCACTGCGTGGAAGCCACCGTCGAATAATTCAACTTCAACATCTAGTACTGGGAAGCCAGCTAGAACACCAGTATCCATCATGCTCTTGAAACCTTTCTCAATCGCAGGGAAGAATTCTTTAGGTACATTACCGCCAACAACCTTAGAGGTAAATGTAAAGCCAGAATTGGCTTCGCCAGGCTTAATGCGATAATCGATTTTACCGAATTGACCAGAACCACCAGATTGTTTCTTATGAGTATAAGAATCTTCAATTTCTAGGGTGATAGTTTCACGGTAAGCCACTTGAGGTTCACCAACAACTAGATCAACGCCGTAAGTACGCTTAAGAATATCTACTTTGATGTCTAAGTGAAGCTCACCCATACCAGATAGGATTGTTTCACCTGAATCTTGGTCAGTTTCAACACGGAAAGTAGGATCTTCAGCAACCATTTTACCGATAGCAATACCCATTTTCTCAGTTGAACCTTTATCTTTTGGTGTAACAGAGATAGAGATGACTGGCTCAGGGAATACCATAGCTTCTAAGATGATTGGGTGTTTAGGATCACATAAAGTGTGACCAGTTTGCACGTTACCTTTCATACCAACAATAGCGATGATATCGCCAGCTTGTGCTGATGATAACTCGTTACGGTCATCAGCTTGCATTTCACACATACGGCCAACACGCTCAGTTTTACCTGTTGCGGCGTTCATTATGGTATCACCTTTCTTAAGCGTACCTGAGTAGATACGTACGAAAGTAAGTGAACCAAAACGGTCATCTGTAATTTTAAAAGCTAACGCTTTAAATGTTTCATCTGCAGAAACGATTGCGTATTCACCATTAGGTTCACCTTCTTCATCCGTAAGTGGTTGAGGATCAACCTCTGTAGGGCTAGGTAGGTAATCAACAACAGCATCAAGAATGTTTTGCATACCTTTGTTTTTGAATGCAGAACCACAGTAGGTTGGAAATATTTCCATAGTACGTGTGCCTTTGCGGATACAACGTTTGATTTCGTCAATAGAAGGCTCTTCGCCTTCCATGTAAGCCATCAATAAGTCATCATCTTGCTCAAGGGCAGTCTCAAGTAGCATTTCACGATACTCTTCTACTTTATCAACCATGTCCGCAGGAACATCAGTAATTTCGTAGTTTTCTGGAAGACCAGTGTCATCCCAGATGAATGCTTTACGAGTTAGAAGGTCAACAACCCCAACAAAATCATCTTCGATACCGATTGGCAGAACCATAATTAGAGGGTTAGCACCGAGTACCTTTTTAGTTTGAGCAACAACGCGATAGAAATCAGCACCCATACGGTCTAATTTATTAACGAAGATAATACGCGCAACTCTTGAGTCATTCGCATAACGCCAGTTAGTTTCTGATTGAGGTTCAACCCCACCAGATCCACAAAATACGCCGATACCGCCGTCTAGTACTTTAAGTGAACGGTATACTTCAACTGTGAAGTCAACGTGTCCAGGAGTATCGATAACGTTAAAACGGTGATCTTTCCAGAAACAGCTTACTGCTGCTGATTGAATTGTTATACCGCGCTCGGCTTCTTGTTCCATGAAATCGGTAGTTGATTCACCGTCATGTACTTCACCGGTCTTATGTATTTGACCAGTAAGTTTAAGGATCCGTTCTGTAGTGGTCGTTTTACCCGCGTCAACGTGGGCAAAAATACCGATGTTTCTGTACTTCGCTAAATCTGTCATTATTCCAACTTCAGTATGAGTAAAAATTGCGCAGGATTATACAAGATATTTTAAGTAATTGCCTATTTTCTTTACTTTAGATGCAAACATTTTAAAGTTAATTGCATTTTTTTATTTGGAAGATAAAAAAAATCCATGAAAAAGCTGCTTAAAGTGTTACCCAACGAGCCATTTAAGGATATTTACATAGGCTTTTGATATTTTTGATATCCGATCTTACCTGCGTGAATAAAGTCCGGTTTTCAAGATTTTTATGGGAATAATATTGAGTATTCATTGTTGGTTTGTTGCCACCCCCCTCTGAAAGCAGTGGGTCTTATTCAAAATACCCTATTTTGTTGGCGTTAGTTCGATGGGGAGATCAACATATGTCAGATGAAAGAGGCGCACCTGTTGCTCATATTAACAAAGGGGCCAAAGGCTGCGGAGCAGAGATGCACCCGGCCACAGTCTGTTACTGTTTGATTGTTGGTAATTAGGCTGTTGACCCGCTTTTTCTATTACAGCATAGGCATAACACGATTACGGCCTAGACGTTTTGCTTCGTAAAGTTGTTTGTCTGCTTGCTCCACCAGAGCCAATGGATTCATGCCTTTAATTAGTTCTGCAACTCCAAATGAGGCCGCTATATCCCCCAATATTTCACCTGTGCGTTTGTCTTTTACTCTTATTTTTTCTATGGCTTTACGCATTGATTCAGCCATGCTTCTTGCTTTAGCAATATTTACGTTAGGCACAATAATGGCAAATTCTTCACCACCAAATCGAAAGGCCTGCGCACCATCTCGACATGTTGCTTGGAGCTTTTTGGCGGTAGCTTTTAAAATTAAGTCTCCCATAAGATGACCGTAGTTATCATTGATATTTTTGAAGTAATCAAGATCAACCAGTATCAAACATAAGTTAGGTTTTAAAGACTGAGTGGCTAGTTCTTCATCAAAGTAACGTCTGTTACATAGCCCTGTTAGGGCGTCATACAAAGCTTCTTGTTGGCTTTGTTCAAGCTGGCCTCTGAGTGCTTCTATTTCGTTTTGAGCGTCCTTTAAGGCAGCATTAAAGTTTATGGTGCTACGCCTGATGTTTTGTGTGTTTTCGACCAAATTACGCACTAAGGCCATCACTTCTATTACTGACAATCCTTCTTTTTCAACTTTAGCTAGGTCATCAACACAAGTGTCCATAGTTTCTTTGAAGCTGGTAGTTTCAGTGCGGGTGTCCCGCAAGGATTGAGATAACTCAATCAACATAGCTTCTACAGACTGACGTAGTTCCCAAGCAGAAACTTCTTCAGTTTCTGCGAGGTAATTGCGATAAAGTTCTTTTGTTTTTATCTTAGATAACTGCATTTTATTATCTAAGACATAATCAATAGCGTTTTTTAACTCAGGCGATTCATTAGAAACATAGGTATACCAAAGTGCATAGTTGTTAGGAATGGCAGGAATTTTATGCTTCAGCATTAGGGGTATTGTTTGTTTTAATGTTGTGAAAGATTTTTCTAAATTATTATCTGCCATTAAATAAGTCCCAACTTTACAATGTTTTCAAGTTCATTTTACTTTAAAGAATACAGGTGCTCGCGCTATATCCGGTTTCTTTTGAGAGTAAAGCCGAGATGTTGATTAACAATCGCTTTACTTGACATGATACTAACTCATCTCTAATTTAAAAGTTACCTATTCTGCTGCTGGTCTTTATGTCTCTATGAGCTGTTTTAAAGTTGTATTTTTTTGCTGTTTTTTTGCCATCAATAGCTTTGCTCAAGAAAAAGAAAATAGCGATGACGCTCTACAACAAACCTTAGCTCCACTGCCTGCGCATTGGCAACAGTCGCGAATAAATGAACCTATCTTTGGTGGGATTGTTCATGTAATAGAAACGGGGAAAAAGCACAAAAAAGCCATTATTTTAGTACACGGTCTTGGCTACAGTGGCTTACGAGATTGGTTAGATATTATTCCGCAACTTGAGTCTGATTATCATATTATTGCCTTAGATTTACCAGGTTTTGGAGAGTCCGATCCAACATCATTACAACTAGCACCACAACGTTATGCACAACTACTACAATGGTTGATCCCGCAGTTTTCATCACAAAAAGTGACTGTAATTGGCCATTCTATGGGCGCTGCAATCAGCTTACGTTTTGCGTCAGAATTTCCTAACATGGTTGAACGCCTCATTATGGTAGATACTGCCGGAGTGTTGCAACGCTCAGTATTTGTTCGGCATATGACACAAATGCCCGATCGTTATGAATGGTTAGCAAAATATCAACAACGCTTTAATTTTATAGATACCGCAGTGAGCAGGTTCAATAGATTTATTAATAGTGTCAGTGGTTCAGTGCTTAGTCAGATGGATAAGTTGCCAGATCCCACACAAGTGTTGCTGCAAAATAAATTTGCGCAAAAATATGTTTATAAAGATCGCCCTACTTTAAACGCAGCTATTGGACTCATTAATGAAGATTTCTCCCAGGCAATAGATAAACTTTTGGTGCCCACTCACATAATCTGGGGAGAATATGATCGAGTTGCGCCACTACGAACTGGAGAATTGTTGCAGTTTCACTTAGACAATGCTGAGTTAAATGTTATCCAAGACGCAGGCCATGTGCCAATGAAAGATAAACCCACAGAATTTATGCAGAAGTTAAATTATGCATTAAACAACCCACCTATAAAACGGCAGCATTTAACTTATATAGAAAGCGAAGATTTAGCTACTTTAACCTGCAACAACCAAAATGATCGATCTTTTAGTGGGCACTATGATTTTGTTTATATTAGTGGCTGTAAATATATTACCTTAAGCAATCTCACTGCAAAGCAGATTTATATTGAAAACTCCGATGTAACTATGCAGCAGGTTGTTGTTCAATCGGATAACTTGACTATGGAGGTGAATAATTCCTTTGTCACTATGACTAACGTGCGTTTGCAAGGTAAAACTGCGTTGAAAGTGAAGGGCAGTACAGTTGATGCGGCTGGAGCAGAATTCACAGGTTCAAAACATCCAATCCAAGTTGTTGCTGATTCACTTTTATATTTATCTGTTAGCCATCAATATTACAATGGTAAGTTACAGTATCTTCACGGTATGTCAGAGGGAAACGTTTACGATTTGAGGTAAGCTCAACTAAAAGTCTTTAGCATTTAAAGCTGTTGTTTTTAAATAGCAGGAATGGAAGAATAAAAACCGTTATCATCGTTCTACACTTTATCAAATTTAACTAATGGAGAAGGCAATATGATCAAAAAGGCTATTGCAGTAATTATAGGTTCAGCGCTGTTGAGTACATTTTCTGTGTTTGCAGAACCCGCTAAATCGGACAAACAGGCCAAAGACGTTACTGAGTTTAGACAAGCGATCCTTACACTTGTAAAGAGCAATGTGGGTGTTTTAGGGGCAATGAATAAAGGTGCTATCCCGTTTGACGCGCAAACAATGCAAACCAACGCCATGCGTATTGAACAATTGTCTTTGATGTTGGAAGACTATTTTGCAACAGATACAACTGGCTTTGATGTTGAAACTGCTGCATTAGACAAAATTTGGGAAAATCAGGCTGATTTTAAAAACAAAATAAGTGCTTTGACGGCTGCCGCCAGTAACTTGAACAAAGTTGCTAAAGCAGGGGATACAAGTCAGTTTAAGCCCGCTATTGGTCAAGTGTTCAAAAGCTGCAAAGGTTGTCACGACAACTACAAAGAAGATTAATATTTAATAGTAATAACCGTCTTCTATTGGAGGCGGGTTTATTTCTACCAACCAATAAACAAATATCGCCACTAAACACATTACCAATATAGCCTTAATAAGTTGAGAATGTTCGATACCATCTTTTGGTGCTACTGCTTTTTTACCATCTAACATTGGCCCTATAAGATTGTGTTTAAGGAAAACCAAATACCATCCAATAGCAACTAAATGTAACCCAATAATGGCTAGTAGAATGTCAAAAACATTATGATGCAACCATTGCATTAATTGCTGTAAATCTGTGTCGGCACTGGCGTAATAGGGGCCAGAGTAGACAATGTCGTCTGTAGTAAACAAGCCGCTGATGGCCTGCAAACCCACTAGAATTATTACCCCAGGTAATATTAATCCACCCACAGAGTTGTGACCAATACTCAAGGAATGTTGTTTGGTTATCACACTACGCAAATAGGCTAACATTGCCTTTGGGCCTGCAATAAAACTGTTGAATTTGGCATATTTAGTGCCAACAAATCCCCAAATCAATCGAAAAATAATCAGCCCTAAGGTGAAGTATCCAATATAGAAATGGATATCCATAGCATCTTCTAACACCTCTGCAGTTAACCATTGGCCAAACAAACAGAGCACTAATAACCAGTGAAATAATCTTACCGGGATGTCCCACACTAAATTTTTTTTCATATATGAATGCATCTTAAATAGAAAGCCCTAACAAAAATTTGTTAGGGCTTGTTTAGAAAAAAAGACTAATGCACCCAATGATGCTTTTGTGCTTTAGCGTTTATGGCTTGTTGTGTTGCTTTGGGCATAAACAACTGATTGTTTTGTTCAAAGAAAAACGTTTTTCGTTGTTTTTTGCTGCCTACTTCATTCATGGTTGCCGCCTCATAAATTCGGCCATTTAACACTGTGTATTCAACAAATTCACTGCGGCGAATATCGTTAAGTACGTCACCGTCTATTATCATTAAGTCCGCTATTTTACCTACTTCAATACTGCCTATTTGTTTGTCCATGCCTAAGTGAGTCGCACCGTCAATTGTTCCGCCTCGAAGCGCTTCCCAAGGTGTAAATCCACCTTTATTCATTAACCACAATTCCCAGTGAGCGGCTAACCCCTCGCGCTGACCATGGGCGCCTATATGTACGCTTACGCCTTTGTCTCGTAATGTTTTGGCATACTCAGCAACAGCAACATGATTGTACTGATTGTCAGGTGCAGTAGGGCGTCTAATAGAACGTTTATCTACCAAAAAGCTTGGGGTATAACGCATTAAGCGAGGGTTTTTCCATACTTCGGTTCTGTCATAAAAGTATTCTTCACCCATCATGCCGCCGTATGACACTACAAATGTTGGGGTGTAGCCAAATTTTGTGGCTGACCATAAAGCCGTTAAATCGTCATAACCTTTGGCTATAGGCAAAGAATGCTCAAGGCCTGTATGACCGTCTACTAACATCGATATGTTTTGTTGGAATTTGCCACCGCCTTCTGGCACTACCATCATACCTAGTTGTTTGGCGGCAGCTAATATTTGTTGACGTGTATCGCGCCTAGGTTGATTGTAACTTTTAACCGAAATAGCACCGGTATCTTTTAGTCGTTGCATGTGAAATAAAGCATCGTCGTAACTGTTGATTATCGCCCTATAATTTACTGCTTCGGCACCATATAAAATAGTACCGGTTGAATAAATTCTAGGAGCGACTATTTTTCCTGCTTTTTGCAATTCGGCAGCCGAGAAGATCTCGGTGGTATCATTTGATGGATCATGAATAGTAGTGACACCAAAGGCTAGGCTTGAATACATGCTCCAGTTTTGTTGCGGGATTATTTCATTACTGCCTTGCGAACCATGAGCGTGAGCGTCGATAAGCCCAGGTAATATGGTTTTACCTTTAGTATCAATAAGTAATGTTTCACTAGGAATAGACACATCGCCAGATTTTCCAACTTCGACAATCTTGTTGTCCTTGATTAATACCACGCCATTTTCAATGACTTCTCGCTGTCTATTTGCATCGCGCATGGTGACAACTGTGCCACCTACTAAGGCTTTGTAACCCGAGGGTTTGTCTGCTTTTTGTTGGAAGGATAAGTCAATACCTTCACTGACTGGTTCCGGTAATTCTTCTGGTGAATTTGCAAAAAACTCAAAGGCATCTTGTAATTTTCGTTCATAAAAAGTAGCGCCGTGATACCAGCTGACAGACTGATTATCGGCGCTCCAAGTTAGGTATTCACCTGCGCGGCTTGATATTTGTTTAACAGGTAATGAAGACATTTTAGGACCTATATTGACTCGCTTACCTGTATCCACAAAAGGTGCGACATAAGCATTATATTGATGTACAAAGGCGACCCATTTTTTGTCATGAGATAAGCGATATTCAGTGACTTTATCGGCGCCGTATAAATGCTCTCGTTTGTCTTCACCATTTAAATCTACACTGACTAATTGAGTTTCAGGGTAACTGCTGCCTGAAACTGAAGTGGTCATATAAATGCGTGTGTTGTCGCCGGCAAAGTGTGGGGCTGAACCAGATTTGGCAATACGTTTAGTTTCACCACTTTTAACATTTTCCACGTAAATACCCGGTTCGACCGAATATTTTGGGCTCAGTAGATAGCCACCTGTGACTTTGTCATAGACCACTAATTTTCCGTCAGTTGAGAAACTGGGCTCGATATAGTGACCTGGTGTTGTTGTTAATGTCTTACCTTTGCCGCCACGGGCTTTGATGATCCTGATTGAACCTAATTCTTGATCGTGCCAAGTGGTGTAGACAATATTTTTTCCGTCATTTGAGTAACGTGGGTAAAGTTCTTCGTGATCGTTTTGTTTGGTTAATCGTTCGGTTTTACCAGACTTAATATTTTTCACATAAAGTTTACCTAAAGCCTGAAACAATATCGATTTACCATCAGGTGACTTTTGTGCCCAGCGCGTCATTTTTATAGGGAAATTGTCAGGCGCTACATCTACATCAAAACGCACAGCGTCAGCATATTTTAGTTCTGCATGAACCTGCACTGGTATGGTGGCAATAGACTGGTCTTTAACTGTGAGTTTATGAAATTTTCCATCTGTCCAGAAAACGATATATTTGGAATCTGGTGTCCAATCAAAGTAGGCAAAATACCCTTCTGAGCCAAAACCTTCTTGCATGTCTCGCTCGAGCTCCATGTACAGAGGTTTTTCCATTCCCGTAGCTAAGTCTTTAACAAAAAGTACGGTTTTTTCTTTTACTCTTCGAATAAAAGCAAGGTGTTTACCGTCAGGAGAGGGAGTTGGGACAACAGCACCGCCTGTGCCACTGACAAAACGTTCTTCCTCACCATTGGCTAATTCGTATCGGGTAATGGCAAAAATGCCTTTTAGTGGATCTCGGTTATAGCTAAACGTACTGCCCCCAGATACGTCTTGAGTAAAGTACAGATACTTTCCATTAGGAGAGAAAGCGGGATCAGCAATGTTTTTTTGGTCTTTTTTACCGTTTACTCGCTTTTTAATTGCTAAGCCGTCACCGCCAGAATGATGATAAAGCCAAATTTCACCGGCCGGAATACTACGGCTCGACATTATGCCTTTGCTCACTGCTATATATTGTCCATCTGGACTCCATTTAGGTGAATGGATCAAGTTGTTCTTTTCTTTACTAAGTTGTTTTAAATGGCTGCCGTCTTTGTCCATCACCCATAGGTTTGATAGCCCGCCTCGGTCAGAGATAAAGGCTATTTTTTCTCCGTCTGGACTAACAGCAGGGTGAATATTCCATGCAAAATCTTGTGTCAGTGCCTTGGCTTTGCCCCCATCTAAAGCAACAACATAAATGTCGCCTAACATATCAAACACCAAACTCTTACCATCGGGAGTGATATCTAGACTAGACCAAGTGGTGTTGTCTGTATCGATTGATACAGTGGCTAAATCAAAAGGTGGATTAAGTACGTCCCAGTCTTGATTTTTCTGCTCTTGTTCAGCTGATGTTTGCTCATCTTCTTGCTCAGTTTGGCCAAACGTCAAAGTTGAAAAACATAGCACTGTGGCTAAACCCGCTGCTTGCAGCAGATTTTTATTGAAACGTGTCATAGTTAATTCCCTAGATTCTCATTGATTTTTATAGATTTATATTAAGACATGTGTCATTGGCGGCTGAAAATAAATACATTAGCATTATGGTTAATATCTGCAAGACAGGCATTGAAAAATGTTAAAAAGTAGCTGAGGCAGAGAGTGTATAGCTATCAACACAGTAACAGCTTCAATTCTTCAGTAGATATCTTATATGCTTGAGTAAAGCTCTAGAGTGTATAAGCATTGCATGGCGTTATTAGTCTGGCACTTTAGTTGAAATAAATGTTTAACCAGTGCCGCTAATAATTTGAATTTGCGGAATATCTGTATCACCTTTTAACACTTTTAAAATGCCGTCTTGGGTGAGTGTTCGCATGCCATCTTTCATAGCTTGGGCTTTCATTTCGTGTACAGAGGCTTCTTTATATACCAGAGAGCGTAATTCCCCGGTCATGGATAACAATTCATGTACCCCAGTTCTGCCTCTATATCCGGTGTCTCCGCATTCATCACAGCCTTTGCCTTTAAATAACATTAGCGGTTCAGGTAAATTAAGCTCTGCAAGGTATTCTTCACCATATTGTCTTTTAATAAAGGCAATATCCGACTCAGTTGCAGGGTATTTCTCTTTGCAATTCGGGCAGATGGTTCTGATCAAACGCTGGGCTAAAATACCCACACAAGCATCAGAGAAGTTGACCGGATCAAGCCCCAAGTCCAACAAACGAGAAATGGTTTCTGGAGCTGAGTTGGTATGTAAAGTAGAAAATACTAAATGCCCGGTAAGAGAGGCCTCTATGCCGGCATGTGCGGTTTCTTTATCACGCATTTCGCCAATTAGTATGATGTCTGGGTCGGCACGTAAAAATGCTCTTAATGCATTGGCGAACGTAAAACCAATCTTAGCGCTGACTTGCACTTGTTGTAGGCCAGGTTGAGTTATTTCTACTGGGTCTTCTGCAGTCCAAATTTTCTTTTCTGGTGTATTGATGTGCCCTAAAACAGCATGCAAAGTAGTGGTTTTACCCGAACCCGTAGGTCCTACTACTAATATAATGCCGTGGGGTTTTTGCACTAACTCAAGAATTTTTTCGTGATTGCGTGGCGATAGATTTAGCTTACTCAAAGGCATTGCACCACCTGCAGCCAATATCCGCATAACTACACCTTCGCCGGCAATAGTTGGAATAGTCGCTACTCGGACTTCAATAAGTTGCCCCGACATTCTAAAGGACAGTTTGCCATCTTGTGGTACACGTTTTTCAGCAATGTTCAGATTCGACATGATTTTGATACGGGCAATCACTGCACTATGGTGCGATGCCGGTACTTGGGTAACATCTCTGCATACCCCATCTATGCGCATACGTACTCGAGTTGGGGCATTTTTTTCTGGATCGACATGAATATCTGAAGCATTTAAGCGTTTGGCATCATGTAATACGCGACTAACCAACCTAACGACTGCTGGCGCGTCGTCAGACATCTCATCTGACTGTTCATCTAGTTCATCTGCGCTTGTGCCAATCTCATCAAGGATCTCGTCCATCGCACCTGGACCTGCACCGCCTCCTGAAGCTTCCCCTAAATATTGCAGGATGACATTAGGTAAGCTGACCGATATCTCGTAACTGTCTATACCTAACGCACTTTCAATTTCCATTAATAAAGTGGCATTATTTGGCTCTGCCATCAACACAATTGGATTATCTTTTACGTCTGCTAACACCGCAACAAAATTACGTTTAAGGTAAGAGAGATTCAGCTTACTGTCGCTTTGAAATAGGTGAAACTTATCAGGTAAATACGCAATATAAGGTACCTGATAGTGCACAGATAATGCATTGCCTAAGTCATCCTCAGGTACTCTGTGCTCAGATGTCAGACGTTGCACCAACTGTCTATTGTCATGACTGGATTCTTGAAGTTTTTTCAGCTCTTTTTCAGAAATTAGATTGCGGTGTACTAAATAATCAAAGGGTTGACTGGTGCCGCCTAATTCATAACGAAATTTTTTCCCCATGATTTCTGCGATGGCATTGGCAAGGTTAAGGTCGTCTTCGGTAAAGGCAGCATCTTTCTTATTGATGATCTGCATCACGCCCATTAATACGCCAGAGTCGAGTATCGGAATACAAATAATATTGCGAGTTTTAAAGGTGGAACCTTTATCGAACTTATCGGCGAAGTTTAAGCGTTTATGGATACTAGCTAGTTCTTCTTTGTTATATGGGTCATTAATAATGAGGGGTAATTGGCTCAGTGCTACGTAACCGGCAATAGACATCGGGCTAATAGGCACTTTGATTTCGCGGGTTTCTTTACCTGTTTTAAAACGAGCTACCAAATCTTGGTGCTGCCTGCGACGCTGGAAAATACTCATACGTTCGGCATCAAATAAACCCAATACGAAGGGTTCTAACTTGTGATACGCATCCATAAGAGAAGGGTACGTCTTAAGCAACTGGTTAATTCGGTCGAGATGATTTTGATTAAGTTCGGCATTCATATAGTTGCTTAATGTACTTCTAGGCTATTGTATTTTCTTATATTGGAAACCTTACTATAACTGACGCGCTACAGACAGCAAATAGCTTTTACTGTTACTAGCATTGTTAGCTATAGAAAAAGGCTGGCAAATCATGGATTACAAATATTTCTGCTTGCTGTGCGGACACTCTAATATATAGATCATACATTCATAAACAGTTGTTAAGTAGCGACCATATGACTGAGTTATGTCTAATTTGATATTCTCTCTTGCATAAATATCAAATCTGTATATAATTCGCGCCCACTGATTCTTCGGAACAAGTGCATTTGGTTAGAATTGAGGTGCTTTTACTGATATTCAATATACAACCAAATAACAACAGGGCCCTAATATTGGGTCAGCAGTATACATGCATCCTCCTATCAAATAA
>TARA_R110002153_G_scaffold26421_5_pt1 | contig 21850 bp, 25 predicted proteins | sample TARA_R110002153 | Tara Oceans TARA_R110002153 (sample SAMEA4398193) | marine metagenome | biome: Polar Biome; feature: [SRF] surface water layer (ENVO:00010504); material: water (ENVO:00002006), including particulate matter (ENVO:01000060) such as... | depth 5 m | reverse complement strand
AGCAGTTTTCTTAGCAGTTTTCTTAGCAGTTTTCGTAGCAGTTTTCGTAGCAGTTTTCGATCTTATTTCAAACTCCTCAGCATAGAGGGAATCTTCCTCACCCTCTGCGGTTTTTACGTTATACAATCCTTCATCGGGATCGAACCCCGTGATGGTAAGGGATTCACCTTTGGTGAGATCACCTTCTGCGTCATCCTCGTAGCCGAGGAAATTTACGGTCGTGCCGTCCTTCACTTCTTGTTTTACTTTAGTAGCCATAATGTTGTATTTCTGTTTTGTTTGCCGCTTTAGGTTGGGGAGCGACTTTCCCCTTAACGCTTAGACCATCCCAGAAGGAACGATCCTTTGCAAGATTTATTTGGTTTTATTTTCGAGGTTGGTGAGAGGATTTTGACATTCGGTCAAATTATGTTCGGTGCGAAACTCCTTAGATTGGTAAGACCATAACCACTCACCACACACCTTGGAGGCTTGGCGGGAAGAGGCACGGGCGGCTACCAATAAATCGTCGTGGTAGAATCTCTCCCCCTTGTAGAGTAGGTGGGTTTCATGCATCTTAATAAATAAGGAGCAAGCCGTGACGGTCATAGTCAACTCGTCTAACATGGTTGCATAAGATCCACCGTGGGGATGTTTCCACACACTTGCCAGATCGACTGCACAGACTCTACTGGCGACGAGGTGTATAAGACGGTCAGTAATAATTTCATCTTCGCCATACATGGAGGCGAATCCTTGCAAGTCACATAACTCCTTGCCGAGTGTTTGGATTTCTTCGTGGGCTAACATTATATTTGGGTCTTTCTTGGTTTTGGTTTCGTCGGTCAGGAGCTTTTCTCCCTCCAACATCTACATCAAATCAGATACCCCGAACCTTTGCAATACTTATTTTAATCTATTTTCATCTTCTCAAAACTAACAGAAATAAAACCACCTATAGCATACGGTGTATAGGTTTTCTAGAAAATAACATAAACCTGTTAGAGTCCTAAGACGCCCTAAATGATTTCCCTCATACATACTCTTGAATAACCCTCGACGTCTCAGAGGCGATCCTAGGAGCGATACAGGGATTTAAGCTATTTCTGGGTTCTCACCCTTTGTCTGTGGGCATGAACCTTCTGGGGAAGATCCTCCAGAGGTATAGAGGCTGCAATTTTCACCATCTCCTGTGTTATACCCGCCTCAAAATCAAGATCGAACTTAGCACTGCCGACCATCGCAAGAGCGTATGCATCTGCTAGATTGTCATCTGAAAATGTCTCACCCCACCGCTTATAAACGTGAAGGAGGATTTCTGCTTTCTTGCAATTCCCTTTTCCACTAACGAATTTTTTCAGTGTAGTCGGTGGAACAACTAACAGTTTGAGTGGAACTCTTTTGTGTTGGTCTAAAATTGCGAGTTTAATAATACCTCCCAACTCACCTAGGGAGTGGGCATGGCTGAACTTCGCGGCGTAGGCATACCCCTCCATCACTACCACGTCTGGGTCGATGGATAAAAGCATCGTAGTGATTCTGGTTCTGAACCAGTCTAATCTCTCCGCACCTTTAAGTTTCTTGGGGGCTAACAGAGTAGGTACAAAGTTACCATCTACGAATGCTGCAACACCAGTAGCTGTTAGTGATTGATCTATTGCTAGGATTTTCATATTATTTTTTAAGTGAGAAGCAGATACTGCCGACAGGACATTCCTTAGCTCTAGTGCAATCCGCGTGACCACATAAAGTAATTGGAGGTATCGACAATTTAGGTTTATCTAATTTTCTATCGGCTGCGAAAGCCTTAACTCTATCAGCCATTTCCCAGAACTTATCTAACTGTTTTTCCCTCCAATCCTCTGTAGCATCGATTGTGTATTCCTTATAGGGAAGTCCTTTGAATGAGTAATCCTTACAGCCGTAGATAATGGCAACGGTATCGTCAACATCCATCTCGTTGATCTTAAGAAGTCTCCTGTAAATTAGTGCTTGCCAGATATGATCTGCCATAGGCTGAGTCAGAGCATCAAACTGTTTCTTGTTCATCGATTTGATTTCATTCACCCGAAACTTATTATTGTCTGGGCGCAAGTAGATCAGATCAGAGTTACCTACGATCAAAGAGGTGTAGTCGAAAAGAGGGAGTTCACTAAAGTTCTTAACAGGTTGGAGGCATTTCTTGCAGCACACTGGATTGCTGCTTAGGAACCCATCAGAGTGCGTCTTGCCACACATACACTTCCACCTAGCTAGAATACTGGAACCTCCCACAGCGGCTATGAACTGAATCCTTATGTGATGCTCTACCGCCCTTCCGATAGCCCAGACTAATCTATCGCATGACTTAGGAACCTTCACAGATTTTGTGTCAACGGTATTACGTATACAGCACATCCTCTCGCATAGGTTGATCAGGGAAGACCCGTGGATGAATCCCTTACCGCCTCGCTGCGTCTCAGGCTTTCTATCCATATTCAGAACCTTGTCGGTGACATAGTTATCCTGCGTGTAATGCTGGAGTCCTACTGGTTCTACTTTCTTCCCCGACTTCTTCGCCCTACGGGATTCACCCTTAGCGATTGCTTGTATATTTCTTAGACTCATTTCTGCTGTGTGATAATATCTAACACCCATGTCGGGCATACTGCTACCGATCTCTTTGGGTTTCCTTTTTCGTCAATAAATTCTATGATCAAAACTGGCAACTCCCCTGTGCCAGAGGAGAGTGCGGCAGTTTCTATTTGGTCGAGTATTTTCTGGGTTACGCTGAATGAATTATGCTTGGTTGTTTTTGCTTCGATCCTACAAACACCCTTCAATCTAACGTCTCCCTTTTCATCTTTATTCCCCGACCCCACAGTGCATCTACCCTTGATGCGTTTAGCGATCTCAGACTCCTGCTTGGGAGCGCGTCTATGACTCGGAGATATAAACCCCTTTAATCTCTTAGGGGATTTCACAGAGCCTCTACGTGTTCGGTGGTCACAAGTCTACCTCCTTGTGCAACCAGATAACCATCTGGGGGCAATGCTGGCAAACCCTTCGACACACGCTGAGCTGAGATAAGTGACCTCGCTAGACACTCATATTCTTCTTGCTCAGATCTGAGATAACCTTTGATTGAATCCAGAGTTCTGAACTTACGAATCTCAAGATTGTCTGTGCGAACTTTCTCTAATAGTTCTTCGTCAATCTCAAGAGGTTTCTTGTCAGCCTTTACTAGCTTTTCATTTCTAGCTTCGTGCTTCGCAGTGAATGCCTCGACAGCGAGCTTGGATTTCAGTTTGACATTCTCTGTTAGTAGTCTCCATGAAGTGCCACCACCTCTTACAAATCCCATCTTCTTAGCGAATGCAGTTACGGTAGATATATTATCAACCATTCCCTCTGGAACTTCCATTTCGTTATCAGCAGATAGATATAGCTGAAACTCCCCTGTCCTCAGAGATTGACCGTGCTTAACCTTCTCAAGTTTAAACGCGCATTCATCCATAAGAGCGACCTCGTTCCCACAGGAATCTTTTGTTAGGTGAGTCTTAATTTTCTTCAACTCAATCTTAGTAGTTGGGATGTGGTTTATTTGCCTACCGCCGGGTAGAACGCGTGGATCTCCCATGACAAACCCGACCTTAGTTCTCCACTGATTGATCAGGAGAGTGGTAGTCCAATGACCCTTTCTACGCTCCTTGTTGTTACCCATTGTTAGCTTGGAGCATAGCTTACCCATCAGCCGCGCACCTGCCGCCATCGTATCATCCTCTGCGGAGTTCTCTATTACTTTCATTGGAACGATAGATGGAATCGAATCGACCACTATCAGACCTATGGATTCGCGTGTGAGCATGTCTTCGTAGATGTCCACTGCAAGCTCACCGTATTCTGGCTGAGAGACGATAATACGATTTGGATCTAGTCCATTCTTTTCTGCCCATAGTGGGTCATACATACCCTCTGCGTCGATCCATCCTACCCACATGTTAGGATGCTTCTTCTGGTAGTTGGCAGCGACCTTGAGGAACTGTGTAGTCTTACCACAAGACTCATAACCATACCCCATAGCTACATAACCTTGGGCAAGACCGCCTAGTAAAGCAAAGTCTAAAATGAACACTCCCGTAGGGATATGATTAGCTAAAGGCTTTTTGTTGCCCATAACCACGACCCCTTCGCCGTGTAGCTTCAGTGCTTCCTCCTGTAGAGCCTTAATATCGGCTGGTATGCGCTGAGTGGATTTCTTGTTCTTAGTTCGTGTAGCCATTACTCTGTCTCCCCCTCTCCACCGCGATCACCGACTACGGCTTTATATTCTTCATCGATAAATTCATCGACAAGGGTAGAAGTTTTCTTGTAGCATTTCCTGATCGCCTTTTCGTTAGGTTCACAGGGCATGTTTACTGAGACAGATATTCTAGCAGAGTTGTAATCCCCTAGGTTTTTAGTGATACCACCATCCACGCGAACGTAGGCGGCGTTAGTATCTTTAATGACTGAATCAATCTCACGACTGACATCCTTCACACTCTCCTCTTTGTTCATAGACGACGAGATAGTTGCAGTTCCCCGCGCCCCGTGTTTACGAACTCTTTTCCTTATTGGTTTAGTAGCCATAATTTTTTGTTGTTGTTGTTAGTGTTTGACATTCGGTCAAATTATTTAATGGCGTGACGCAGTTCAGCAATCACATCAGTATAAGTTGCACGGAAGACAGCGCGACCTTTAAGCCCCGCCTTGAGTGCGTATGCCAGAGCATTAGCTTGGGGTATGGTATACACCCTAACACCTCCCTTGATTATGCTTGTTGGTGTTGGGAATTTCCCACTACGAACCCAGCCATTCAGCACCTTAGGAACCACGCCGATAAACTTAGCCATAGATGGGATTGCTAGAACCTTGCGATTCCCTACAACCCCCTCAATTACTTCATGTTTCACTGCGAACTCTCCAGCCTTACCTGCGTTTTCACCGAACCCTTTGGGTTTAAAGTTAGGGTTATTGGATGCATAAGATTCTCTTGTTTCATCGAGAATTTTATCCCTATAATCCTTATCTTCTGCATATCGCTTTCTTCTGACTGCCAGATATTTCTTCTGGTAGACTTTAGCTTTTTTCTTGCGCTTATCTAGCTTGTTACTTTCCTTGCTCATGGTTTCATTTTTAGGTTTTTAATTGTCACGTTTGTTTCTCTAAACCCTCGCAGCCTTGAGACGTAGTATCGCACGAACAAAGGAACATGCAAGTCCCTAATGGTGAACCATACTGGTTTCTTTGCGTCCTTATGTGGGCGTCGAACTCGACCGATACCTTGCTTATTATTAGCAATAGGTAGCAGTTCAATTCCAGCATCCAATCTAGGTTGATCGAATCCCTCTTTCAGCATCGCATAAGTCCCTAACAAAATTCTACGGGTCTTCATCTTATCCAGATAACCTTTCCCGACTTTGGTTTTCTTTTTACCCTGAGTCCTAGTGAATTGACCTATATCATTCTCAGGTATCCCAGCTTCGATGCACATGGTCTTTATCAACTCTACATGATCGATAAATTTACTCATGCCTACGATGTAGTAGCCACGATCATAAGCCATCTTTATAATCTTCACTAGCAACTCGTTACGCTTCGGCAAGGAGGCTAACCATTTGAGTGGTCTGACATCATTCCTACATCTCTCCAGCCATTTAAAGTTTCCTATAATATCGAACTCGCAAGACCACACTGTTGTATGTAGTGCTGGGGCGACTGCCTCCACGGATGGTTTGCCGAAGTAATTCCATAGCATCTTGCCTAGACCATCATTTCTATCTGGGGTTGCAGTCACCGCAAGTTTGTATCGGGAAGGGAACTGGGTCATTGTCTTGGCGAACATCGGTGCGCCTAGTTTATGAGCTTCATCCCATACCACGAACCCGAACGCTCGGTAGAACTCCGCTGGGTATGTTTTAAGGAACAGGTTATGTATAATGGCTATCACCACCCGTTTATCTTTCCAGTTCTCCTTGCCGCCTCCTATGCGTCCTATGAACCTTCTGGGTATGCCTAGATGCAATATGGTTTCCTCCTCCCACTGATCTGCTAAAATAGTGCTAGGAACGATCACCAAAGTAGTGACACCTAACAGTCCTGCGGCATTAAGAGACACCACGGTTTTACCTGATCCAGTTGGGGCGCAAGCCATAGTTGACTCGTAATCGACCACACTAGAATAAACCTCTTTTGAAAATACCTCCTGATTGGGAGGTGCGGATGGATGGTTTGGGTCAGGTAGCCTAGAAGGTTTCCAAGACTTACCTACGGATGTGTTGTCTTCTGGCTCTATGCCTAACACGTTCAATGCGTAATCAATCGGTATACCATATTTACCGTCACGCCTAACAAGAGTATCAATCGAATCAAAAGTTTCTGTCCTCCAGACTTTCTTCTGTTCGATGACTCCAGTATCTTCGTCTTCTACATCCTCGACAGCGCAAGTGCGGCGAGGCTTAGGCACTACAACAAGATCGTGTTTCGCCTTCTTTAGAAGACGTGAACTCAACTCGGATTTTTCAACCCAAACAAGTGCATCGATAGTTGCCATAGTGCCTAAGATTTATACGCTTCAATTCCTGTTAGTCAAACGGAATGTAGTCTTCGTCACCTTCTGCGGGTGTTTCCGACTCGGCTGGTTTACGTGCCTTACGTGTGCGTTTACGCGCAACCTTCTTAGCTGGTGCCGACTGTTCGACCTCCCCTGAGTCGTCTGAGAATGCCTCCTCATTGTCTGCTAGGGAACCTGCTTCTGGCTTGACGTCATGCCGTTCACGTAGGTCTGCCGCATCGGGTTCTGGGAACAAGCGTTCGTAGTCGCAAACCTCAAGGTCTTCGTTCTCCTGCTTAAACACTTTACCCTCGCGGTTTTTCATTTCCTTATGACCGAACTCCTCAATCAACTCTTCCTCGCTGTAGAAGTCTAAAGCAGATCCATCATCGAGCGGTACAGGAACGCCAGTAGCTACCGACTGCTCACCATCTTCTCGTTCTAACACGATATACATACCACGCATAGTGCCATGCTTATCAGCACAGATTTGCTCCAACTTATTGAACTTAGGAAACTGACCACGCTTCAACGGCAAGAGCATCTTGGAATACTTATGCACGTCTCCAGTTTTCTTGCTAGTCCACTCCTTGAGAACAAGGACTGTTAGGAACAAGATCAGGTAGGATTCTTCCCCGTGCTTTTTACACACTGGACAGGTTTCCCCAGAGTCAGCTAGGCAGCGTTCATAGTTGCCCCACTTACCATCTGACCCTTGGATGTTATGCTCACGAATCGCGTAGGCATCCTCAAGGGAGGAGTCTAACACAATAACGCCAACTGACTCACTTCGTTTCTGCCACATGCGGAGCGGCATAAATCCCTGCTCTCTTTTCTTTTCGGCTTTCTTTTCTTCTTCTGCGAACATTCCTGCGATACGTCCACCTTTATTAGCAGATACGGCTGCTTTACCTTTTCGTTGTTTCATTTTTATTTGTCCCTGTTAGGGCTTGTAGTTCTCCATCATGGAGGTTGTTTTAGTTGATCAGGAATTTGAACTTCGGTCAAATTTGACGACCAGTTTCCCTTCCCTCTCAGAGAGTCTATTATACCATAATCATCGAACCTTTGCAAGTCAAATAGTTCATTGAAGCTCACTGTTCGATCCTAAGACCATTTCCCTTACGGTGTCACAGTCCAAGTCATCTGGATCGTCTATGTCCTCAGGGTAGAGGCAGACGGATGTGGGGGTATGACTCTTCAGTTTGTCTATAGCTCCTAGCGATTCTTGGTTCTGTTCGTCACCGTATAACCCATGATCACCAGCAAGGTCATCATCGTAGAGTAAGAAAACTGGAACGTCATAATCGACTATAATATCACGCTGATAATCTGATAGATTACTACCCATAGTTGCGATAGGTGAGCAGAACTCCCTCACGCCTATATCGACCATGTGCGCGTAGGCGAATAACCCCTCAACAATTAGGATTGGCTTATCCTCCTCTATCAGTTCCTCACCTAACACAAGTCTTTCTTTCTTCAGACCTACGTAGTCCTTAACTTTAGGATATTTCTTCGACGGGTATTGCTCTTTTGTAAGAATCGTTCTCCCCGTAAACCCGAACAATGATCCGTCGAATCCCTTCACTGGGAATAGCACCCTTCGTGAGTCAGCATCATATCTGAGGTCTAGTGTTTTTGATGTCGCCTCGGATATACCCCTAACATCTTTGAGGTATTTTTTGCAATCCTTTTCTTCGTAGGCTAACGGATACATGGATAGGAAAGTCTCAGCCTCTAAAACTGTTAGCTCTGACTCCTCCTCTATACCATCCTCGTAGTCTGCAAAACTGTCTGGAACCTCCTCACCCATCACACGAATCGTTAGGTTGTTGTAGTCCTCACCTCGGATAGATTGTAGCCTCCCTATCAGCTTCAGTAGATTACCTTTCTGCTTGCACGTAAAACACTTGAATGCTGAATACCCCTCAGGGTGAATCTTCACATTAAAGGAGGGATTTGAATCTGTCCCATATTCGTGCAGTTCCTCAGAGAATGGACACTTTGAAATGAGCCAGCCTTTCGTGTTCTTATGCTTAACCTCAATATCTAAATCAGATAATAGTTCTCTTAATTTTCCTTCAGTCATTTTGGTTGTCTTGGTTCATGGCATTTAGTGCATGATTTATCCTCAGCACCATTCAGTGCGCCACAGTCACAACGCCAGTTGAGGATTCTATACTCTGCGTCCTCCCTGTCCACGTCTAGCGGCAAGCGTGACTCTCCCATCATAGAGTTCACCTCTGATCCTATATCCTCCACAAAGGAAAGGTAGCGGAGATCCTGCACATGGTGGACAGCATACCGCTGCCCCCTAACATTCCAGATACCATGATTAGATCCTAGGAATGTAAACTCCTCAGTCCCGTTAGTATACCCCGTGAATAATAACGCACGGTGGATAGGATTAGTATTGGCGTAGGAAACATCCACAATGTAGAGAGTGTTAGGTTTCCACCCTCCTTTCGGTGGGCATATCGTTCTAGTTATTTGGGAGAGTTCATCCTCCACTTTTTGCTCTAGTTTATTCATATTATTTTTTCTGTTACATCTATTATTAGAAAACCTGCTAGATCCTCTTTGAGAGTCTCAGCCCACGCACTATACGCACCGAGTTCTACGCGACCTACGCAGCATGTAGTAAACACCAGCCCCGACCCCCTGACAACCTTTCCGTTAATAACTTTAGAGTGTATCATAGGATAGACCTCGTAAGTGTTTTCGGGTTTGCTATTACATTCACCCTCTAAGCATTCTAATTGCATAACCGTTAGCTGTTAATCTTAAGCCAGTTTTTCTGAAGTTCAAGAGAATCTTCAAACATGACAAACCTTGGGTCTAAAGGTGTGCCTAGTCGCATTAAATCCATCCTGTCTGCATCAAGGCACATCCCGATCAGGTCACCGTAGGGGTGTTCCATAATGTAGATGCATCGTCTAGGGTAATCTACTATAGTGTGGAGAGAACAAGCCAGAAGTGCAATCTCTAACTCAATACCTTCGATGGCTAAATCCTTAGCGGCTTCTATCAGGGCGGCATTTCCGTATGCACCATGCAGAGTGCAATGACCCTTAGTATCTCTGCGGGAGTCATGGAAGAGTGAGAACAGCATAGCGACAAGAGCAGCGTCTACATCTGCGGGTAGTTCACCTTTCTGAGTGTTGTAGATGTCCACCTCGGAGGTTGTGATTCTGTGTAGCTGCGCCCCGTTAGCGATAAGGAGAGCATTGTGATATACACCTAACCAATGGATAACTCCGTGTATCTCGGAGTCGTAGAGTTTCGAGTCTTGCACAGCGATCCCTGCAAGCTCAGTAAGCGAGTCTCCTGCATGATCGCCACATCCACAGAGGGAGTAGCCCAGACCCGTATCTATGGCGAACTGTGAGCGTTTGGCGGCATCCTGTATAATCGATGGCGGGTTCTTAATTCCCTCGACAAGATACGTTACTGCTTCTTCTTTTTTCATATTGATTAAATAAACACCTCACGCCCCACACTGCAACCGTGTCTACATTGGGAGAGGGCGAAAGGTGTTAGGTTTGTGTGTTACTTGGTTGGCTTGACGGAAACATTCTCGCCTCCAACTTTCTTACTGCTGCATTGGTCTACGATAGACGATCCAGCAAACTTGGTTACGTTGGTCACGGTGGCAGAAACGATCTCAGCAAATACCTTGGCAGATACCAGACCCTTGAGTTTCGCTGTGTCGATCACAGTAGTTGTGCGACCCGCTGCGATCTCCGCTGTTAGGTTCAGCTTGCGACCATCGATGGTTGCGGAAAAGAGCTGAAGGTCTACCTCGGCTAACTTCATCGTGGCGAACAATTCGGTGCGAGCTTTCTTCGCTTTGGTGGCATGGTCGTTAGAAAGCTGATTGTGCTTATAAAATTCGACGGCATGTTTCTTAATGGTGACTTCGCTATCAGCGGATACTGCTGGAGTTTCTGTAGTCAGGCGGCGTGTGCGTTTTCGCACTGTTGGTGTATTAGGCATAATTTTAGTTGTTAGTAATTTTAGTTTCGGGAGATTATTGGACAGCTTGAATCGCTGTGTGGATTGCACCTGCTAGGTTTACACGGAGGGAAGTCTTAGCGAGGTGCTTCTTGATTTCCTTTTCGTTGTTGTAGTCAACAGACATATCAGGGGCGTAAAGACGGAGTGAGCCATCCTCCTTTTCAGTGAGCCAGATGATTGCTGTAATATCCCCAGAGTCAAACCGTATCGCTAGAGTGCGTTCCCGCTCACTGTAATATTCGACGGTGGCATCGGAGAGTGAGGAATACTTCACCCCGATTGTGCTTTTAATTTTTTCGAGTTTTTTCATTGTGCTGGTCTTTCTTGTTAGGGTTGATTAAAATCCGAGGCTGCGATTTCTTTTCTGTTCAGCCTTCGTAAACTTCGGGAGGATCTTCGACCAGTCCGTAGGCGTCTTGCGCTTTTCCTCCATCACTTTTTCGTGTGCGGCTTTTCTCTCAGCGGATTGCTGTTCGCGGATTGCCTTAGCTTCGGGGGAGTTGTAATCGAGTTTTTTCATTGGTCTTTTTGGTTGGATGTTTTTCGCGTCAGGGTTTTTCCCTTCGACACTTATATTCAACCACATACCCCGAACCTTCGCAAGTTTTATTTTAACCTATTTTCACTTTATTTCTACGTCCCCTCTATCCCATATTCCTTATAGGATTACATAATCTGTTAGGTCGATTTGACGTCCTAAATGATTTCGCGACTTCATACCCGTGAAATAAAGTGGACGCCTCAGAATCGATTCTAGGAGCAATACAATGATTTGACCGAATTTCAAACTAATCACATGTTATGAAACCCCTAGCTATTCTATCCTCTACTTCCTCCTCCAGCATACCTTCTGGGTTTTCCCCTGACTGATACCAAGGAGGCTTAACAGCTTGAATGTCTGGACGTTCCTCCAGCGACCCAAGATCCTGACCGATGGAAACATCACTAACAATCGGGAACGGGGCTTCAATATTGAACCAAGATTTAAGTGGGTTATTCTCCATGTAGTATCTGAGATACTGACCGAACTCCTCTTCCATTCCGTCTGGAACCAAGCACCCTACATCGTCGTGGATGAATAGGATTGGCTTAATATCAGGTGGGCAATCTCTGATAAGACGATGTAATGCCATAAGACCTAGATCAGAAGCAAACCTCTGGACAGGGGAATTGATTGCATTTCTAACCGCACCACTCTGCACCCCTTCATCATCAGAGTTGATAGATTGCAATCTACGGAGCGCACCGTGCAGGGATCTAACATAACCTCCCTTATATACAAAAGACTTCATTCCACTATGCCACGCACGAAGACCGCTGTATTTAGTAAAGAATGCTTCCCTTGTTTCGGTAGCTTCATCCCTAGTCATATCGATACCGTAGTCTAACTTCGCATACATCCTAAACCCTCCCGCACTCATGCCATAGAGGAATCCGAAGTTTACCGCCTTAGCTTGGTATCGCTTGAAGTCACAGAAATCAGCAACCGTAACTTTCATTCGTTCGTTATTACCAAAAGTCTTGAGGAAGTCTCCAGCACCTTTCCACTGATTAGCTATAACAGGATCGCATAGGATAGTATCATCCTTACGCCCTGCCATAAACTGTTCGTATGATTTCCCGATCACCCCTGCCGCTGTAGCTGAGTGAACATCACCGCCAGACTTATAGACCTTGATCAATTCCTTATCATTAGCCATCCATCCAGCTACCCGAATCTCAGCCTGAGACAAGTCAGCACTAACAATTTTATATCCCTTGGGTGCAACGAATACTTTTCTAAATAGCTTCGCCAGTTCACCACGCTTAGGAATATTCTGGAGGTTTGGTCCACTCGATGCTGATCGACCCGTCACAGTGGTATGTAGCGAGAAGGAGGTGTGTAACTCGCATCCGTCCGTAATATGTTGGTAGAACCCACTAGGAGCTATATCCTTAGTTTCTGTTATCTCTCCCCTATCGGATATATATATGCTCCAATCTTTCTTTGGGTTAAGATTTACAGGGAACTTAATATCCTTGCCCTCCGCATCTGTTAGTTTGAGTTTCTTACGTGGTCGAGACAGTGTGGTTTTCGGTAGTTCAATACCAAGCTCTAGCAGATACTTATTCACCCGTGCTGGAACAAGACCCGTCTTCGTTCTCATTACCTTAGACACTACGGCTTTACCCGAAGTTCCCACATAGGTAGTTCTCATTTTATTCAGCTTGGAATAGAACTGCAACTTCTGCACAAACTCATTATCCGTGAAGAATGGTAGGTGGGTTTTCGCGGAGGTAGATGGAATGCGTTTCTCTGGTTCCAGCTTCGCAGTGGAGGGGGTAAACATTTTCGGAACCAGACCGAACCCATCCTTACTGAATAGAATATCCCTAATGAATGCTGGTGAAGTATACGACCATTTTCCTACGTGTCTTTTTAGGACAGCTTGAGGTGTTAGCTTTACCATCTCAGAATACATCTCAGTCTCTAACTCTCCCAGCCTAGACTCAAGATCCTCCAGTGAATCACGGTCAACTGTTAGCCCTGTCTTTTCCATCCCCACGAAAGCGCGGAGCATTGGCATCTGAACCTTAATAAACGTGTTCCAGTTTCGCGTGTCCTTCCTACCGCTCTCCATCAGAATCTTAGCTAATCTAAAAACCGCATCGGTATCCCCTCCAGCATAAGCTAACATGTCTGCGTGTTTCACATCCTGCATACGTGATTTATCTACAGCCTTATCGAACGCATCCGAATATCCTGCCATAGCTGGAACCCATCTTCGTGTGCATTCAGTCAAACTCTTAGACATCATATTCTCGTCTACACAGAATGCCATTTGCAGCGTATCTACAAACCAGTTATTACATGGGATTCCAACCGCATCCAGAGCGTGAATATCAAACTTGAAGTGATGACCGACTGTGCAAATCTTTGGGTTAGTCAGAAGCTCTGTTAGTTGGTCTTTAAGTTTCTTCCGCATCCTCCTAGTCAACTTCGGTAGATGCTCTGAGGATTTATCTCGCATGAGTGGATCATTCCAGTATTCAATATCTAACGGAACTACGAAAGCATTACCCTGAGCAGTAGTCACGGAAACGGATAGGACTCTGAAGTTTTCCTTATGCCACCCCAGACCCACTGTCTCGCAATCCACAGAGATTCCTGATGGTTTAGAGTCGATCACCTTCTGGAGATCCAAGCACCATTCGTAGGCGTCTGAACTTCCCGCCTCCTGATACGTTTCAATCGACCAGCCACATTCATCTAACGATTTCAGTGTTCTCATATCCGAGTGGAATATTTCCTCATTCTCTGGTCGAGTCAGGACGTGTGCAGGAGATAGCATTGGAAGCACGGGGATTATACCTGAAGCATCGCGAGTGGTAAGAGTTCCCCTCACCTTAGTAATAGGTGTGACCTTCCCAGCGTGTTGCCTGTTGCCAACCTTACCCAGACATACGACCACGCTTGCACGGGCGAAGTGTGGCTCTACCGCTTCTAACCATTCCTCCCGATACTCAGAAATAAATTTGCCAACCCTACCTTCAGTAGAGGATTCCTTTTCTGGTATGGGTGGGCAGGGTGTGATGAAGGTAAAATCATCGTAGGTATACCCTAGATCCTTAACATGTTTACCAAACATTCTCATGGATGGATTACTCATAACTAGCCCCGCATCCCAGACCGTAAATGGAGGTGCATCCGTTATCACTAAAATAGTTCCGTGCGCCCCCTCCAAAATATTAAATTTTCCGTGTGTCTTCTTTTTCATTTGTCTTTCTGTTTATAGCATTTACTTCGTTCCTTTGCAAGCCTCCTTTTACTGCATCCAATCTGAATCAAACTCCTCGACCGTTTCGTCTGCTTCCCCACCCTCAACAAGTGGAACCTCCTCAAATACGACAGGAGAGAACGTGAATGATGTAGCGAATCTTGGAGTGTCTCCCTCTCGGTTTTTCATGCAGTCCACAATCCGCTGAGAGTTCTGGTTAGGGGCTGCTCCCTTTTGTAGACCTAACACAATCGACGCATCCTGAGGGATAGAATCTGACCCCGCAATATCGCTGAGATCCAGTTCACCGTTAGAGTTGTTTTTCTGGTTTCGATTAAACTGCACCGAGATAACAATAGGCTTATCGACCCTCAGGGCTAATGCCTTGAGTTCCCTAACAACCTCACTGATTGACTCCCACCTTGAGATATAACCTTTCTTAGACCCAGAGGGACTTAGGAGGTATGCAGAATCCACGAACACCACATCTGGATTAAATTCTAACACCATGTTCTCGATTCCTGATACCTGCTTGCTCATATCTCCAGCTAGTAGATTGACTTCTGTATCCTCCTTGATCGCAGCAACCGCATCTAACATTCTGGTTTCACTCATGGTCGATAGTTCACCGTCCTTGATATAGTTTGGGTTCACCCTTAGATGCAATCCAAGCCAACGCCTAGCAATTTGCCTGAGACTCATTTCCATCGAAGTGAAGCACACTGTCTTACCTGCTAGATGTGCGGATCTCGCCATGTTTAGGAGCAACCAAGATTTCCCTAACGATGGTCTTCCTGCAACCACAATCAGATCACCACCCTGCATCCCTCCAGTGGCATGGTCTAGAGTAGACCACCCAAACGGAACACCCTTAAGACCGTGCGTATACTTCGCCTCGTTGTATTCATCTACGACCCCATCCATTTCATCGCCTAGACTAACATAACTTTCAGAATCGAGAACGGAGGCTGCTTCCCTAGTCATATCTCGGAGAGTATCTAACAACCCATCGAAGTCCTTGTTCTTCATGCACTGGACAAGCTGTGGATGCCTCTCATTAACAGAGGTGTAAGCGTGTCTCCTCCTCAGCACATCGAGGTAGTAGTTTGCGCCAGAGTTCCCATGCAATGATTGCAGCGGAAACCCCTCCTGTGTCATCACCTCGACAGACGGTAATGAGCCGTAACTATTCAGATGCTGGATAGCACATTCATAATAAGCTGTTTCATCCTCGTTAAACCAATCCTCCTTACATCTCCTAAGTGCCTTTGGGTCTGAGTCTTCAATGACTGCCCTAAGGAATTTTTTACCTGCTGACATCCTAGTATTTAATAAGTCTGTTAGCAATGAGTGAGCGGAACCGTGGACTCCAGATTTCACAATCTGTTATCGGTGTATCTGTGAGGATAATCATCCCCGCACCGTCATCTAGTAGCTTAGTCAATTTCCACTCCACCGTAGAAGCATTATCACCGTAAGGGTTGCATTTATGTGGGGTCAAACCCTCCACTGCGAAAGCACCGTAGTCTGCAATCTTATCATAAGTATGTCTCCCGTTATACGTCTTGGAATAACAAGGGAGTAAGAACTCAGCAAATATCATTGCGGCAGGTAGATTCCTAACCACCATAGTCCTAACAAACATACAGAATGCTGCGTGATCGTGTTCGTCGTTACCACAAATCTCAACCACTCCACCCTTGAATATTTCGTGATGCAACTTTACATCGATCATATCTTTGAGGCGTTTACCAGCCTCGCCATGATCCTGTAATTTCCCATCTTTCTTCTGGTAGAGTTTTGGAACCCCTGCGGCATTCAGCGCATCCCGCATCTGGGAGTCTGATCTTTTCTTTGGTTTTATTGTATCGTTCATTTTTGTTGATTTGAAATTCGGTCAAATTTAATCTTCCCATGCAGGTAGTTCAAGATTCTCGATTGTGTCAGAGAGTCGTTTCTCAGACGTCCTAGGTTTGTTCCCCAGCCGATACACCCTTTTAGTGCTACTACGACCGTGAATAGAAGCTATGATCTCCTGCTCATCTTCTACCGATAGTTCTCCCAGAGCATTCTTCACTTGCGCTTTATGATCATCCCTTTTCTTGGACTTACGTTTCGTTGCACCGAATGCGATTCTCTCACCCTCCAATGCCCTGCGTTCAAGCTCAAGTTTCTGCTTCCGTTCTCCCAGCTTGTTAGACTCGTCTAAAATATCTTCTTTCTCCTTCGCCATCTTCCGTGCTTGCTTCTCAGTGATACCCCGATCACGCATGAGGAAAGCTACCTCCCGTTCCCTCGGAGTCATCGCGTAGATTGTTTCTAACGCCTCCCGATCACCCCATGCCTTTTCCAGACTCACCCTGAGTTTGGCAGACACCACCAGAGGGATAGTGGGAACCTCCGATCTGTTAGTCATCCAATTGAACTCAGTCCGACCGATTGCTGACCAGTTCTGGAATATCCACTCTAGGAAATCCACCCACTCCTTACCCGCATTCCGTGCAGACCATTCCCTCGCATAAGACTTCAGCATGTGCAAACCCTTGGACGGCAAGCCAGACACGGCGAAGCTAGGGAAATGCTTTTTGCTAAGATCGAACCAAGTCTTCTGCATTGCGGCAACGGACGGTATGAATCCTGTTTGATCTTTCTTGTTAGAATAATACCCATCACGTTTCTTTGCGTCCCGCTTGAGTCGGGAAGCGGATTCAACCTTCTTGATCGATTCCATTATTTCCTCCCTTGTTTCAATCTCAACATGACCTACTTCCATCGCTTGTCGATGGGAGTCATTCTGGTTTTCCTCCTCTTCCTTTTCTTCTCTTCTATGGGTTGGTAAATCCTGCTCACCCCCTTGGTAAATTTTACCAACCCCCTTGGTAGAATTTACCAGACCCTCCTTGCCGTTTTTCTTCAATCGTTTTGGTGTTTTCATATCTTCTGTTTTTGTCTTCCATTCAAAGTTGATACCGTATTTAGACCTACATCCGAAGTCAACATCACGGTGTATCATCCCCTTGTCATCAAGCGACCGTAGAGCGTTCCTAAGAGTCCTTTCACTCATACCCACCGAAGGGGCGTAGATCATTCCTGTGTCACTCCTCAGACCCTCTAGGAAGTGTCTGGAGGGGATATACTCAGTGACCTTCCCCCAGCCTAAAGTTCTGTCGAATATAAACATAATAACTGTATACTCGTTTGGTGTCATAAATTCTGACCAGACTCGGTGTATAGTGCGATGCCAATCCCTGTAAAACACAGGACTCTTTACGTTCATTTCAGTTTCCTTCACCATAGCCATTAGGATAACAAAGGAATGTGGTTAGATCAAGACATTTGACATTCATGCGATTTTGTGTATTTTTAAATTGTTTTAGCGGAGTAGTGTCCGTTTTGTTTATTTAACCCGTTAGGCTGTGTGTGGTCTAACGGGTTTTATTTTGGTTCTGCTGGAGGATCTGATAGACTGCAATCTCTACACTCACCGCATCCTCATAATCATCAAAGAAAGCTACACCATTCACCGATACCTTATCCGTCAGGTAGTATATGGTGTAACTACTATTACCGTTAGTGATTTCATCCTTTCTGGCACTAGGATCAAATTCGTTAAACATCACATTTTGAACAAACTTTGAATCCCAAACCTTTCCACTGTCTTCCCATTTGATAAACCACTTCTGGCGGGTTTCATCCCACTGGATTATAGTGACTCTTTTTATGCTTACCTTCCCCATCTTCCTGAGGTCTAACCCTTTCTTCTTGTGATCCAGAGATGTGATTCCACCCGTGGGGCTTATTGTGATTACTTGTTTCATGGTCTTTCTTTTAATTAAGGAGCGGATCGCACGAACGGCTGCGAGGCTGTTAGGTTTGTGTGCGACCCGCCCAAAGTTTATGTTAGTTGTAGAGTGTTTCGGTTTCGTCTTCCTGCTCCATCATGTGAAGCTCTGGCTTATTAGTCTCCTCCATCTCCACGTCCTTATCGGCAAGAGCGGTAAGGATAGGCTGAGTCGCTTTCTTACAAGCACCTCCTGTGAATCCCACCGCATCGATTGTTGGTTCCCCAATTGGGGATATTGTGATTTTAATCTGTTTCATAGTTTAATCTGTTAGTCTGTTATTATTTCGTTCGATTAGCTGACCGAGAGAGTCAGGTGCATGTTTCCATCTTCATCAGTCGTGCAGCCGTCAACCATGTGACCCGCCCCGATTGCTGCTTCAATAGCAGCGCACTTGGTATACTCTTGGAGATAGCTGCCGATACTGTGCAGTGCAGCCTCAGAGGAGTCACGTAAGCCATTCCAATGACCCGCATGGCTACCTTTCCCCGTTCCCAGAGTCTTAGAGATACCACCAGACTCTGAGCCAGTTATGAACATCGGAGTATCGCTGGCAGAGTGTTCATAATTATCGAAGTAGGGAACGTAGTGACCATCCTCATGCTTGATCAATCCCACATCATAGTGAGCGTCTGGGCAGTGGATAACAAAGTCACAGATGTCAGGATCGCTGTTATAGACGAACCCCTCTGAAGCCTTCGCTGCGGCGACTTTATCATCGGTGTCCATCAGATCGATCAACTGGCGTTTGATCTGATTATTGTAGTAGCCTCTCGGCTTGGCGTTTTCCTTCAATTCGACATTCACACCCTTCGCTATTAGGGCGGCAACTGCTGCTTTAATGGCAGCAATAGATCGTAGAGGAACTGTCTTGCATGTAACACTGTGGCTCATAATTTTGTTTGGTTATTTTCTTAGGAAAGGTTTTTCCGATCCAGAGTCTAATTATGTCATCGACCCCGAACCTTTGCAACCCTTAAATTTCACTGTTAGTTTGACCGAATTTCAAATCACCCGATTGACCTGCGGCGTTTCCTCACGGTAACTGTTTTCTCAGTCACCCCATCAGTAACGACTTTAGTTTCGAGTTGCTGCATGACCTCTGACTCAGGTTCCACACAGATGTTTTCTGTTAGTATTTTATTTACGTGGTAAGAATCACCCATCATCATAAATGCTTTGGGTATCTTGCACCCTAGCAGGACTGCACCCTCTGGAGTAATGACATCGAAGTTCCCGCTAATCTCAGCTTGCTGGAATGCAACCTCTGGGTTTTCGATAAGGTCGAAGCGTAGGATTCGGTAAGCAGCGGACTTCCTAACTCTTAGGAATACATTCCCCTGCTTGGGTAGCTTTCCCCATCCCAGACGCAACGCTACGAACACTTTGACAACTTCCCCGTCCTCAACATCAAATTGCTGAGTGATCATCCTACCGCCAATCTCAGACTTCACTGATGGTATAGATGGGGCGAATGTACCAACTCCCACAGGTCTAATAACGCTCTGGGTAATTAGGGACTTCGACGCCTTATCTAAGAATACCTCCTTGGTTCCCACACTCCCACTTCTGGGGGCGTGGAATACGCAGACCTTAGCAGACTGCTTACGGAGAGTAACAGACCCACTGACTATTTTTAATCTATTCATTTTCGTATACTGTTATTATTTCAAATATGGATTACTTCAGCGAACGTCTGCGCTTTCTAACGGGCTTATCTTTTCCGACTACGATCCCCACTGGTTCCTCCTCAATCGATGAGGATGCAAGTCGTGCATTATTCTGCGCCCAAGTTTCCATCGCTAGGATCTCCTCTGGGAATGCATCCCGTAGAGGTTTCATCATTCCAAGCTGTTTAGCAATCAGATCACCATTCATTGTCACGTCATCAACGTAGGCGACTTTTACAGCCTCCTTTACTGCCGCCTCAATCTCCGCACCCATATATCCTTTGGATGCGTCTACGGCGACCTGTAGACCCTTTAACTTAACTTTCTGTCCACGTTTCTTTAGGTGGATTTCTAGAATCGCTTTTCTCTCAACCCTGTTAGGTGCAAGCACTGCGAACACTTCATCGAAGCGACCCTTCCGTAAAAGCTCAGGTGGGAGGGAGTCTACACGGTTAGCTGAGGCAATCCAGAATATGTCTGCCTTACTTTCCTGTAGGGCTGTTAGGATAGTTCCTAGAACTCTCGTTGAAACTCCTGAGTCACCACCGCTGCTGTGTGAACCTCCCAGACCCTTATCGATTTCATCTACAAGGCAGACGCACGGTGCCATAGCTTCTAACATCTTGATAGCACTTCTTGCGCGTTCCTCAGACTGACCTACAAGCGAACCGTAGACTTTCGATATATCGAACTTCACTAGAGCTTGGTTCAATACAGAGGCAGTGGCTTTCGCTACCAGAGATTTTCCTGTACCTGGACTTCCAATGACTACAACCCCTTTCGGCTTATCAACTCCTGCCTTTTCAGCTTCCTCTGTGAAGCATCGACTAGCGGTTTCTATCCACTCCTTATAAACTTCCAGACCACCTACTTCATCCATAGGGATTGCGTCCATAATTTCTAACACCTCTGAGTTTTTCACCACCTCAGTTTTAGCGACAAGCACGGTCTTATTGAACTTATCAAAATCCATATTGCTGAAGTTGTCACGCTGGAGAGTCACCGCCTTGGCGTAGGCTGTCTCAATCTCCATCGTGGTCAGACCAGAGGCAGAGGCTATCAAACTCTTTCGCTGTGGTTCCCCGAAGAATGGTTCGGGTGTCTCATTCTGGGGATAGGATGATTCGGTAATGTATTCCAGAATCTCTTTCCTCTCACCATAGTCTGGGAGATCGAAGTCTAACAACGGTATGTCATGTTTCAGCTCCTCAGGAATCATAAACCCCTCTGGCAGAACAATCACTAACCGAAGATTGGAGCATTCCGTTATGTCCCGTGCATACTGCTTGAGACATTCAATCATTGCGGGATGCTTACCCATCCAATGGTGGATTGCGTGCATCACATATAAACCCTTCGGTGGTTCCTTATCGCCTCCCACCGTGGGGAGAACTTTCAGCATTGCTGCATACGGATCTACATTGCCGTCCTTAACTGGATCGGCGTCTGGACTATCTAACGGGTTCTGCTCAGTCCACCCGTCTTTCACATTCCAGTGATTGAAGGGAAGGTCTTTGGCGAATGCCCAACTCCTGAGCGCGTCTATCGCACGGAAGGGTTCTGTTGTTCTGGTTACTATAACACCTACCCCACTTGAGGATAAAATGCCGAACTCTTTCTGGTATTGTTTGCTATTCATAATGTTTGGTGCCTCTCAACTTTAGGCGGTCTATATGTTAATCACAAGGAACGATCCTTTGCAATATGTTTCTATGCCATTTTTCTTTTTCTTATTCTAACGGCTTGGGTTTTAGGAAGGGGAGTTACGGAGATATATTTTTTACTCTGCCAGATTATCCTGCACTTGTGACCCTTGCGGGAGTAGCTCCTATAGGTTCTCAAAGGAATCGAGAAGAGGGCGTTGTGAGTATCTGCATCGTGCCACATTTTCAAAGTGTCGGCGTCTATTTCCATTGGCTTAATTTTTGTTCGCTTTCTCATATTAGTATTTGGTTTTTTGGTCTTTCTCTTCAGGGTGGTCTTTCGTTTCATTCATAACGTCTACAC
>TARA_R110002153_G_scaffold62551_1_pt1 | contig 21881 bp, 8 predicted proteins | sample TARA_R110002153 | Tara Oceans TARA_R110002153 (sample SAMEA4398193) | marine metagenome | biome: Polar Biome; feature: [SRF] surface water layer (ENVO:00010504); material: water (ENVO:00002006), including particulate matter (ENVO:01000060) such as... | depth 5 m | reverse complement strand
AGTCATGGTAAACCAGTGTTTACAGTTCGTATCGAGGACGTAATAGATGAAGAAGAAATAGTATTAGATAGTGGTGTTAAACTTGAAGCTACAGTCGAGTTAGTAGGAGACATGGCTAGACCAAACCTTTCCGATAGTGATCTTATTTTATCAGAAGAAGATATAGAAGTTACTAAAAAGAAAACTGCAAGAGCTGAACTAGGCGAATTAGCAGGAGATAGTAAATTAGCATCTGATGAGGATATTGTTATTATTGGTGACCGGGAATCTATCAAACAAAAATTAGTACGAAACGATAATGGTTTAATATTATTAAAACCAAACGACTCTCCTAAACTTACAATAAGTTTACGAAGTCAATCATTTACTCTATCTCAATATAGACGAACAATTGATACTGACTTTAAACAATTAATAGGGAAGTTATAATGCCGTTTGATTACTATAAAAATATTGAACAAATAGACTTGACTCAAGGACAAACTAGAGCTCAGGTATATAAACGTGAAGATTTAACCTCCATGGATACAATCTATGGATATATGCAAAATCCTATTTACGGGCAAAGTGATTTTGACCGAGTTGAACTACACGTATATGATATAAATAAAAACCTTCTATTCTCAGACCATAAAGTTACTGACTGGTCAATAGGTACTGATCTTGAAGGTATGCCTGAGATAAATTTAGATGTAAATAACGATATAACTAAACTAGGATTTGATTCCGGTGTATATGATATAGTATATAATTTTCATAGAGATGCAGTTGGAGCTCCAGTTGGTCCTAAATTTAGAATACACTCTATTAGTAAAGATCGAACTGAAGTTAGAGTAATACCATCAGTTGCAGAAGATGATGATGTAAATGCAGGTGCATTACTAGAAACATTCTTTAGTAGATTGCAACGATTAAAGGTAACATCCGCAGTTACAGGTCCATACACGCATGCAGCGATACCAAATAATCCTTTATGGACATCTCTACAATTAAATTTAGCTTTCAACAGAATATTAGCAGTATCAGCCTGGCTTATAGATGATATATTTCCAGCTGATGATGATACACCAAATACTATTCTTCTTAAGTTATATGAACCTATACCATCAAATGTTGCGATAAAGGATAAAGCTTGGTTGGTAGCAGAAGCAGCTCAACCTGCAATTAACAGAGTAATGTTAGATGCACCTATTATAATAGAAGGTAATAGTATACAGGGCCCTAACTTTGACTTATGCCTAGACGAGACAGCTAGATTACAAACTGATTTTAAGAGCTACAATCAAGTACTAGGTACTGACCCTGATACTCAATCAACTATATTAAATAGTTATAGCTCAAGTGCAGATGGTATACAACTTAATATTGATTACTCAGTCCTTACTAATTTTGTACATTTTAGCTCTGCTGAACAGCGTATTAATAACTTTATTTATAAACTACAAGTTATAGGTCAATATGATAGATCCGCTCAAGAGATAGAGTATAGTGATTTCGCAACATCAGATGTTTATATTTACGAATATACTGGCTCACGTGGAACACCTTATAATAAAAAATATCAAAAAAAGTGGGTTGATAAGAAGGTAAAATTAATAAATGAGTTTGATGATTTCGAAAAATGGTTATATTTTGAGAGCGGTTCGGATTCAAAATACATAACACTATCAGGATCCAAAGGAGGTGGAGAGCGTGACTGGACTAGATCAGTAATAACTCCCTTCCCTAAATTATCTGGTTCGTATAAGAATGCTAGATGGAAGGAAGATTACCTAGAATGGGATTCAGATGAGTTATTTGACTGGGCAGTTCATAGTATATTTTTACCAGGAGCTTCTTACGAACTATTAGATGTAAGAAATACTAAAGCACTTAACTGGAGAAAATCAGCAATAGCTTCAGCAAGTGCATTTGACAGTCAAAATAATAACTTATTAAGAAAAACAGTTCCACAATATTTAAGTGATCGTGGTAAACACGACAATGAAACATATTTAAGATTCTTAGATTTAGTTGCTCAATCTCATGATGTATCATGGACTTATACTAAATACTTTACTGAGATTAATAACCGTTTACATAATACTAATTTCGAAAACAAGCAAGGTATATCTGATGATTTAGTTTACCATGTTGGAAAATCTTATGGTATAGATTTAATCACAGGAGATCCAAATCAAGAACTTTGGGAGTATAAATTAGGTAAAACTGAAAATGGGTTCTCTATACAAAGCTCTCCTACTGCATCGATACGAACTATGACTGCTCAACAGAGAACAGCTGAAACATGGAAACGTATAGTAAATAATTTACCTTTATTATTAAAAAGCAAAGGCACAATAACAGGTGTACGTAGTTTAATAAACTGCTACGGTATACCAGAAGATATTTTACCTATACATGAATATGGTTCGAGTAAAAAAAGTGAACAAACTACTTTATATAAAGAACCTAATTTTAAATATTGCTTAAACTTTAACCAACAACAAGCAGTAGATACTTTTTGGGGACCTCACCATAAAACTGCTGGATGGGTAACGTCTAGTAATGTTACTCCTAATGCAGTAGAAGTTAGAGTTTGGCCCGAACCAACTGTTGGTACACATACTCAGTCAATCTGGCAGGTAAACAATGAATTAGGTATTACATTACATAGAAGTCATTCTAATGCTATACATGAAGGTCGATTAGAAGGGTTCACCAACTTTGGACATTTCAGCATGATATTATCTAGCTCTGAAGGGTATGTATCTGCTTCAACAGGTAAAGCTAGGATATTTGAATCTACTAATAATAAACAAATTGGACATGGATGGTGGACTGTATTATTAAATCGTCATGCAAATAAAAATTCTCACCCTCTAGGTTCATACCATACAGGCAGTAATTTTAAATACGAGCTTACAGCGTTACGAGGAGATTATGAAGTAATAGATCAATCAGTATCTTGTAGTCTAACTGTAACCGGGAGTGATGCTTATTATTCAAGCTCTATAAATAAATCATGGTCAGGTAGTTTAGAACCAGGTAAACGAGCATATTTAGGCGGCTTTGTAACTTCAAGCATAACTTCAGCGTATGTACACCATCAACAGCATGGTGCGTTTGGTATACCATTTAGTGGCTCTATGCAAGAATTGAGGTATTATGCTACCCCACTATCACAATCAGCTCTAATTGATCATACATTAGCAACTGAAGTTTATTCTTCAAATGGACCAACAGACTCATATAATAATTTATTATTAAGATTAAGATTAAGTGATAAAGGAAATCATTACTCAGGTAGCGCAGCTAAAGAAACATCTTCAAAAACTATAATGAGTGTTCAACCAGATCAACGTACTAAATATACATATTGGGATAGCTCTCAAGAATATTCTGTATCAGGTTCAACTATAAATTACCCTGATTCATTACCTTATGATTTTACAGAAGAATATTACCTCATTAATACACCTGAATTAGGTCCAAATAGTTATACTAGTAATAAAGTTAGAACTGAAGAAAATAAACTTCTTAGACACCTATCTGCAGAAGGTCGTGCTGAAAAGCCAAGTAGTGATAAGTATGCATTAGATAGTAACAATCTTGGTATATACTTCTCACCTACTGATCAAATTAATAAAGATATATTTGACCATATCGGGAGAGCACCGCTAGACAATTTTATAGGTGACCCAAAACAAGCATATGAATCAGAATATATTGATTTATTTAATTTTAATAATACATATTGGAAAAAGTATAATAGAACTATTAATCAGATGACGTATCTTAATGAATTAAAGTTATATGATATGTCGCTATTTACTATGCTTAAACGTCTTATACCTGCTAGAGCTAACGCAGACTTAGGTGTAGTTATAGAACCACACTTTATAGAGCGTTCTAAGATATCACCACCTGGTCGTATATCTATATCAGGAGATGGTAGTCCAGCTCCTATAGCTCGAACAACTGCACAGGTTGCACAAGTACAGCAACTAACTTCACCGCTTGTTAATAAGCCACGCGTTACTCAGTTAGGGTATCAACTACCTCCTCAAGTTTTAGTAGCTAAAATAGGTAAACCTCAAAAGAAGCCGTTCAAGATTAATATTAAACAAGTATCTCCACTCAACTCAGTAATGAAGTCATTTAGTGCAGTTACGCAGCAAAGTACACAATTAGCTAAACAAGAGTTTACTCAAAATACAACTACAATTGATGGAGTTATAGGATCAAGTAATTCGCCGATTATAACTCTATCTAATAAGAGTGCAAAAAGCCTTGGAAAAAATTCACTAGAATATCAAGCAGCTAAAGAGCGTGAAAATCAAAGAACTACTAGTACAGTACCTTCACATATTCTCTTTAGTCACTCGTCATATGTATCACCCACTAATGGATCTTCTGCAGAACCTATAAATGGTAGCTTAAGGGTAACCAATCAAGTTTCAGGCTCTCAGTATAGCTTTACAAGTTTACGAAAGAGTTCAAGCTTATCATCTACTGGATACAATACAGCCACAGGAACATATATTAAAGTTAAAACTCCTGGGTACATTTCTTCTGCAAGCTTCCTACATATATGTGACTACCGTAAATCTGAATTTAGAAAAACTACTAAATATTTTTATAAAGGCAATGGTTCAGTTTTAGACACAATGAAGAGTGCTTCACTAGGTAAAGCATTTGAAGACGGAAGATCGTTTAACAAATATGCATACAGTCATTCATTAGTTTATGCCGGAGTGTCTGATTATAATTTAGGTGGCACAACAGGTACAGATAGAACAAGACATGCTGGAACTCAAATAACAGCTCCAGATTTTAATATTGATAGTACTGAGACTCCAGATAGAGGTCCAGTAGTTTCATTTACTATAGGGGATCCAAATCAAATTATAACTTCTGATCCTTCTTTTAGAGGAAACTTAACTATTGAATAAAAAAACAACAGTTTTTAATGTTTAATCATATTTATTAAAGACAAAGAATATAAAGGGAAACAATTATGGGATATTTAGACAATACATCAATTACGGTGGACGCAATTCTTACAAAGAAAGGACGTGAAATTTTAGCTAAAGGAGCTGATGAATTTAAAATCACTCAATTTGCACTAGCTGATGACGAAATTGATTATTCATTATGGAACCCAGCACACTCTCTTGGCAGCAACTATTACGGTATTGCAATAGATAATATGCCATTAATAGAAGCTATTCCAGATGAAACACAAACAATGAAGTATAAGTTAGTAACTTTAAGAAAAAGTACTACACGTATACCAGTTATAACAGTACCTAACTCTACAATTACTTTAGTAGCAGGTGGAGATGCAGTAGATGTATCACCAAATACTTCTAACTTTGAAGGTGGTAATTCAACTCTAGGTTATACAGCTATTTTATCAAATAGTGATGTAGCATTTCTAGAAGTTGGTACTGCAGTTAAAAGTGTATTAATGCAAGGAGCAACGGTTCCTACTTTTGTAGGAGATGATGAGTCAGCTCAATCAGTTTCTGCAGTTGGATTTAGCTTTAGAGTAGTAGCGAAGAATCAACCAATACAATCAAAAACAGCTACCTTAACAATTATAGGTAACGAGACTGGTGGTAGAGCAACTGTAACAGTAACTGTTAATAAACAACAAGTCGCAACATCAGGTGGTGATCTTTAAAAATAGGGAATAAAAATGGCTAAAAAAACTAAAGCTCAAATAGAAAAAGAAATTGCAGAAGTAGAAGCGATTAAAAATCAGCTTCAGGAAGAAAAGCGACAAGCTGACGGATTACCTTCTACTCAAGATTCAGCTCAAGGAGCTATCATAAGAGAAGCACAAAAACTAGCTACTCAGATAGTTCGTGAAAGAGATGCATTAGAGCAAAAAACTACTACAGGTAAAATATACTCAAGATTTGATGTTGGTAACGATGTCATATCAAATAGAAAGGAAAAGGTAACAGCAGGAATTTGGTCCAACGGTACAGGTGAAATAGGAACCTTCCATACTGCTTCAGCTCAAACCTCTTCTAATGCAGGTAGATATTACTGGGATGTTTACAATAGCTCTTCAGTAGCAGTAGGGTCTTCAGTACAGTTTGCAATTGCATATGGTCATAAGCAAGGTAGTGGTAGTGTAATTACTAACGAAGATTATCCAACTAAAGCAATATACACTCAATATAAAAATTTACTTCTTGCTCCAGGTGATAATAAATTTACTTTTGATAATAAAGTAGATGAAGAACACATACTAGCTATAAACTTTCAACGAGCTAGACTTAAAGAAAAACTTGATCCAGGTAACTGGGAGTTAGTTTTAAGTGGTAGTGCAAATGGAGGATCAACTTCATTAGGTCATAATATAACTAAGTTAATTGATAACAGTGGTGGTAAAGACGCAACTATACAAGACGGTCAACGTGTTTATAGTGTAGTCAGTGGAACAATCGCTGGAGGTGAAGTAACTACAGATGATGATGGTGTGACTGGAGGTTATGGATTAGTTTACCCTGATCTAGGTATAATCGTTTTAAATCCAGGTAGACTTAAGGAGCGTGGTATAGTACCAACAGGAACTGTTACTGCTTCTAATACTAATAACCAGTATAACTCTATGCTATTTAATGCTATCTCAGGTGCAGCTAGCTACAATTCAAGTTACGGTTTCGCAGCTAGAAATGAAGAGGAAGTTACATCAACTTTTTATTATGTGCGTGTTAAGAATGCAGATTACAATTTTAGTAATAACCCTACATTCTCAACTGGATCTCTTGGTGCATTACGTCACCCAACTATGATTAAAGATCCTAAAACATATATTACAACAGTTGGACTATATAATGATAGACAGGAATTATTGGCAACTGCTAAATTAAGTAAACCATTAATTAAATCTTTTGACCGTGAATCACTTATTAAGGTTAAACTTGATTTTTAATATTTACTTGACTAGAATAATAGCCTAAATATATAAACCCTTTATATTTATTATAGAGGGTTTATTATTATATAATAGAATTATATGTCAGTATTTAAAAAAATAGATAGCAACGATATTACAATTACACCGTTTGATGTAAACAAGGATTATGTTCTTGATGCAACAACTTACAGTAGTTCATATGGCGTACAAATATTAGGTGCTAATTATCACTCTTATAGTTTTGGTGACCCTATACGTGGTAAGAAACTAGAAGACGAATCTCTAAATACAAACGGTACATATAAAAGTATTATTTATGATAGTGTAAATCATTTATATTATAAAAATCCTGATAACCCAAACAAAAACTTTGGTGGTAACTTACCAGAAAAAGAAACTCGGTTTTTAGGAGAGAAAGCTCATATCATCTCTGTACCATCCACAATATACGACCTCAGAATACTATCTGGTTCTATTTCTTTTAAAGATCATTTTATAGAAACTCTACCATTAGATCGTGAAAAATTTATTACTGCTTCATCTACAATATACAATACACCACCGTTGATTGCTAATCATTGGGAATTTGAAAGCTCTCAAAGTGGTCTAGTGGATTTATATGGTACTACCCGACTGCAACAAGCAACGAGCTCTATACCTTCGGAAGGTGCAGGGTTTACTATACAAACTGGCTCACAAGCGTTAGTAGGTACTGGTAGTATTATGTTTAAAGTACATGCTTATGATACTATAAATGGTAGACCTGGCAGTAACCTTACTCACTCCTATAATGCTGGTAATGGGCTGCAATTAAAACCAGCTACCGATTTTACAGGATCAAATGTAACTAACTGGTGGACTTATGAAGGAGGTCAAGCATTAGGTAATAACGCTTCACATGGTATGCCAGTATATAATATTACTATGTGGGTAAAACCTCCAGATTGGAATGAAATGCCTAATAAAGTAACTGGAGCTCCTGGTCAAAGTACAATTATTACTCGAGATAAGAATTCATATTTTGAATTAAATATGTTAACAAGTTCTTTTAACGATTATACTAATAATCCAAAAGGGTTGTTACCTCTTCAAATGTTCTGGGGAGCAACTGGGTCAAACAGTACAGATAGTACTATACAAGGTGCAATAGATAAAGGTTTTGGTTTAGCTACCGGTTCATGGAACTTAGTTAGTGTACAGCAAGAATTTTGGCCAGGTGATGCTTATCTAGGTACATCTGGATCGCAATATCAAGAACTACCACCATGGGGTCACTCCCCAGCTAGAACTACTTTACGTATATTTAGACCTGATCCAAATAACAAGCGAGGTTATACAGTAATAAAAAGAGTAGGTTATGCTACCCAATCAATAGAGCCCGGTACATCTAATCTACCTTCACATTCTTGGTCAAACGAAATATATCGAGCAGTAACATCATCTATACAGTATGACAGAAGTTTATATGTAGGTGCATCTGGTTCCTATTCTATGGGAGCCGCACTATCTACTAATCCAGGAGTTGATACTAAAATGAACGCATTTACAGGTTCTATGGATGATATTAGATTTTACGAATCTTCTTTAACGGATACACAATTAACTACTTTATACCATCACCCATATTTACGTTTAGATCAGATAGCACCAATGACAGCTTCGTTTGATTTATTAGATGACGGGTATGGTAATTTTATTGATAAAGGTATAGATTCTAATAATTTTGTTAGTAAAAGTAATTTAGTAGGGTATTATGGATTCAATGAATTATTTACAATTTTAAATCAGACAAGTGGATCTACTGATATACTATTACATAAAGGTTTAGGTCCAACCAAAGTTAAAGATTTATCAACTTACAAAAATCATGGTATATCTGATAAAGTAAAATTTACACCAGGTATAGCAGTATTTGCACAAAGCGGTTCAATACGCTCAGCTGATTCTATTAATTACTATCAATCATCAGTTAAATCAGGAATACGTGCTCAATTTAATAATAGCGGTAGTATAAAAATACCACACCACACTAAATTAAATTTAGGACACCCTAGAGGGTTTGCAATAAGTTTTTGGGTAAAAATACCTGAGAATCAAATTCCAGGAATAAATACAATTCTTAGAACTGAAAGGTATGAGACTACAGGAGCAGGTGGTAACGCTGGTGGTACACGAATACCATGCTTTAATATGATATCAGGCTCAACCGCAGGTAGAGACTATGTAACTTTACTTACTAAGACTGGTTTAAGTAATGAATCAAAATTAAATAATGCTACTGGGCAATATTTTGAAGAGTTTTCACATAAAGGTGTAAACGATGTATACCCGTATAATATTGAATTAAAAAATACACACTTTCAACAAGATGGTGAAGATATAGAATACTGTGAAAGTAATAAAATTAACACTTTAGTTGTAAGACGTTCAGATGGTAAAAAGCTAACAGTTTTAGAATCTTCATTACCATTAGCACCGCTAGTAGATAATCATATAGTATTAGAAAAAGCAGGTGATGTACTTAATCTCTGGATTAATGGTAAATTAGATAAAACTGTAGTTGACTCATTAGGGTGCACTGATAATAAATCAGATATATTCTTAGGAGATGACGGTTCAGGTTGGGTAACTGGATCTAATATAACTCATACTTTTCCTTACCCGGTAAAACCGTTTAGTGGTTCTTTAGACGAAATACGATTTTATAATACTTCTCTTACTGAGGGTCAAGTGTTATCATTATACGATAATAGCTGGAAAGAATCAACCGCTTATCAGGAAGATATAGTAGGTAATACTTTTTATGAACAAGGATTATTATCATTAACTAATACAAATTATCCAAGATACTTCTCCGGGTCTTTACATGAAGGTACTGCTACTGTTGGTAATTCATCAGCAGCTGTATTTAGTGAAAACTTTAAATTATCGCTAAAAAATACAAGACGTATATACGAACATAAAATTAAATGTCATACTAAAGCTTCTGATTTTAATCTGTCGCTAAACCCAACTCTACTAAAGCCTATAATAGATGAATGTGGTAACGTTACAAATTCAGAAGAGTTAAGGGATTTTGCTACAAAAGCTGATTTTAATCCTTACCTAACTACAGTTGGTTTATACGATGAGTTTGGTAGAATGCTAGCAGTTGCTAAATTAGCTAAACCAATTCAAAAACTACAAAACGTTGATATGACGTTTGTAGTGCGGTTTGATAGGTAAATAACCTATTTATTATAGTAAACGTTATGGCAAGAAAAATATCAAAAGCAAGATCAAATGCTATCAAGCATGGTTATAGAAGTGGATTTGAACACACCGTCTCTAAAGAGCTGACTGAAGCTAAAGTTAAATTCGAATACGAAACAACTGTAATTCCATATATAAAACCAGAAACCAATCATACATATACAATAGATTTTACTTTACCAAATGGTATATTAGTTGAAACTAAAGGTCGTTGGGTTTTAGAGGATCGAAAAAAACATTTACTCATAAAAATACAACACCCTAAATTAGATATCAGGCTAGTTTTTCAAAACTCCAAGGGTAAAATACGTAAAGGTAGTAAAACTACATATGCAGATTTTTGTAATAAAAATGATATAATTTGGGCAGATAAGTCAATTCCTAAAGCTTGGTATAACGAAAAAATATTAAAATAACGTTTGTTTTTAATAATAATTTTCGTATATTATTATATGCTTAAAAAACTCCAAACACTAATAGAGTCTTTGCTCAATAGAGGTAGAACTTTGCAAAATGATGAAGTAGCATTTCATTGTGCATTCTGTCATCATTCAAAAAAGAAACTTCAAGTAAATTTACGAACACAGATGTGGCAATGCTGGGTATGTGGTATTAAGGGTAGAAGTTTATATCATTTATTTAAGAAGCTCAAAGCATCAAAGATGCATTTTGAAAAGCTCCAACAATTTACAGGCTATGTGGCACCTTCATCAGTAAAGAAGTCATATGATGATCTATCTTTACCTGAAGAGTTTAGGTCCTTTCTTCAAGTAGATAGCAGCAATCCAGAGTTTTGGAACGCATTAAGTTATTTAAAAAAGCGCGGTATTTCACGTGAAGATATTTTAAGATATAATATCGGTTACTGTGAAACCGGTCCATATAGTAAGATGGTAATAATCCCAAGCTATGATAAAGACGGTATACTAAATTTCTTTACAGGTAGGTCATATTATAATGATGCTACATTTAAGCATAAAAATCCTAAAGTATCAAAAGATATTATTGGTTTTGAATTATACATTAATTGGAATCAACCGATTACTGTAGTTGAAGGTGTATTTGATGCATTAGCTGTAAAACGTAACGCTATACCTTTATTTGGTAAAATAGTGTTAGAAAAACTTAAAAAAGCAGTAGTAGAGAATAATGTTAAAAATATTAATATAGCTTTAGATAGAGATGCTCGTTCTAAAGCATTGCAGAGTTGTGAATATTTTATAAACAATGGTGTATCAGTTACACTAATTAATTTAGATGAAGATGATCCTAGTGACTTAGGGTTTTCTAAAGTTAATACATTAATACAGGATAGTGAAGATTTAACATCATATAAATTAATGGAAATGAAAATTAAAGAGAAGATGGTTTGAATAAGGTAGATATTGGATTTAAAAATATTAAGTGTATTGCTCATATAGCAGATGTGCATATACGAAATTTAAGACGTCATAAAGAATATAAACAGGTATTTAGAAAGCTCTACAAAGATCTTAAAGATAACCTACCAGAAAATTCTCTAATCTATCTAGCCGGTGATATTGCTCACGCTAAAACTGAAATGAGCCCTGAACTGATAGAGATGACCTCAGAGCTATTTACTAAATTAAGTAAGATAGCACCGACTATACTTATCGCTGGTAATCATGATTGTAATCTTAATAATAAAAATAGATTGGATGCACTATCACCTATAGTTGATTCTTTACGGTTAGATAATTTCCATTACCTAAAGGATAATGGTTTATATGAAATAGCTGATTGTGTATTTAATGTTATGTCAGTTTTTAATGATCCTGAAGAATATATACTATCTAAAAATATAAACACAAATAAAACTAAAATAGCATTATATCATGGTTCAGTAGAGAGTGCGACTACAGATGTAGGGTTTAAATTACCTGGTGAAGTAACCACAGATATATTTACCGGATACGACATGGTGCTGTTAGGTGATATACATAAGCAACAATACCTTAACAAAAGTAAAACTATTGCATACGCAGGTTCTCTAGTATGTCAGAACTGGGGTGAGCATCCTACCAATCATGGATATATTAAATGGGATGCTCCTAAACGTAAACCTGAGTATAGGATTATTGAAAACGATTATGCATATGTAACTTTAGAGATAGAAAACGGTAAAATTAAAAATGATATACCAATGCCTAAATATCCAAGGTTACGTATTAAAGTTTGTAAAACTGAAGAATCTCAATTAAAAAAGATCTTAACTGAAATTCGTAAGACATCAAAGTTAAAAGATGTAGCGATTATTAGAACGGACAGGCTATCAGATCAGCGCAGTGGTGATAGAAATGCAAATGATGCAGGAATTGGTGACGTGAGAGATCCAAATTATCAAAATAAACTAATAGTTGATTACCTCGAACGTAATTTTGTTTTAGAGGATGATGTTGTTAAAACTATAAAAAAGATAAATAAAGATCTAAACGGCAGTATAGCTCAGGTAGATGTATTTAGAAATCTAACCTGGAAACCTATGAACTTCGAGTTTAGTAATATGTTTAGTTACGGTGGTGGTAATTCAGTAGATTTTTCAAATATGAAAGGAGCTTATGGGTTATTTGCTCCAAATGCTTCAGGTAAGAGTGCTTTATTAGATGCAATTACATATTGCCTGTTTGATAAATGCAGTAGATCATCTCAAGCTAGAGATGTTATGAATAGTGAAAAAACTACTTTCCATTGCAAATTACACTTTAAGATAGATGGTCAAGACTTTTTTATTGAACGTAATGGTAGTAAGGGCCTTAAGGGATGGAAAGAAGGTAAATACTCAGTTAAGGTAAACTTCTGGACACTAGATGAACAAGGTAACGAAGTTTCATTAAATGGAGAAGCAAGATATGATACTAATAAAATCATCAGCTCATATGTCGGGCACTTCGAAGATTTTATTTTAACTGCTCTATCAGTGCAAAATAATAATACTGGGTTTATTGATATGTCTCAATTTGAGAGAAAGGATCTGCTTGCTCAATTTTTAGATATTAAAGTATTTGATGAATTATATAGAGCAGCTTTAGATGAAATAAAAGATGTATCTGCGTTACTAAAAGATTTTAAAAAGAATGATTTTACACAATTACTAGCAGATTCAGAAACAGAATTAGAAACTAAACGTGAGCGTAAACATGAGGTAAAGAAATCATCACTATCATTAGAGGGTAAGATAGCTACATTAAATAAACGCATTACAACTCTGCAATCTAAAATTATAAAAATAGAGTCAGTTAATGAAGATCTAGATTCTATGAAGATACAGCATACAGATTACATTACTCAAGTAGATGAAATAACTACAAGGCTACATTCTGATGAAGCTGTTGCGATAGAGAATAAAGAAAAAATACGTAAAGCAAATACCATTCTTAGTGAATATGATGCTGAGGCGGTAACTGATAATTTTAATACCCTTACTGAAAAGCGTGTTTTAGTAAAGGAGTTAATGGCAGAACGTGATCGAATTAAAGTTGATGTAAAATATAAATTAGAAAAGCTTGAAGCTAATGATAATACATTTGACCCTAACTGTAATTTTTGTAAGGAGCGTGAGAGTGCATCTATAAAGATACAAGAAGATACTAGATTAAGTTTAGAGCAAGATAAAATAAAAGCTAGTGAAGTTATACAGAAAATTAAAGACTGTGAATCAGTATTACTAACGCATGCAGATTCAGAAGTTGAATACAACAAAATTATTAAAATAAATAATTTACTATCTACTATAGAGCGTGAGCGAAATGTTGGTAGGATAGCTTACTATAGAGCTAAAGAAAAACGCGATAAAATACAACAACTGCAGTCTCAAGTAGAACTTGAGATGAAACAATATCATGAAAATAAAAAAGCTATTATTCATAATAATAAAACTAACGAACAGATTAGTGAATTAAGTGTTAAGAATGATGAGCTTGTTGATAATAAAGTTGGAATAGATGATGAGTTTATGACTCTTCACGGAGCAATTCAAGTAGCTTTATCTACTAGAGATAATATAACTCAGTCCATTAAAAAAGCTGAAGCATTAGAGCAGAAGTTTAAAGCTTACGAATATTATATAGATGCTATCCAGAGAGATGGTGTACCCTACGAGCTTATCACTAAAGTGGTACCTATTATTGAAGAAGAGGTTAACGATATATTAGCTCAAATAGTTGACTTTAAAATAATGTTTCAATTAGATGGTAAAAATATTAACACGTTTATTGTATACAGTGAAGAGAAGACATGGCCGTTGGAACTAACATCTGGTATGGAAAAATTTATTTCTTCTTTAGCAATTAGGACTGCCTTAGTTAATATATCTAATCTGCCAAGACCTAACTTTTTAGCAATAGATGAAGGGTTAGGTAATCTTGATTCTGAAAATCTTAACTCATTATTCATGCTATTTACGTTCTTAAAGTCACAGTTCGACTTACTTATGATAGTAAGCCATCTTGATTCAGTAAGAGATGTAGTAGATAATTTAATAGATATAAAAAAGGTTGCAGGATTCTCGAAAATTACCCACGAATAAGTTTCTTTCATACTTATTTATATAAGGAAAACTATAGAATTTAGTATGGCATATTCAACTATAAAAACAAATAAAACACCAGCCCAAGGTGGTGGTCGGCAGATCCGTGTTAAAAAACGCGGAACGCTAAAGAATTTATTAAAATTACAGGTACTAATTGAAGATACTTCTGCATTTAGTCCTTACTATTTCAATGTTATTCGGAAGCCGGATAAACTACGTTTAGGTGGTAACATATTTGAATTTTCACCACCACAAGCTAGATTTAAACGCGATACTAAAATATTATTTGAACCTGTCGACGTTAATAATAAACCTATAGCGTACGAAATACTTCCACAAAACTCTCAATCTATAAGAATTTGTATTTTTATTACCGAAGATGTTCCAGAGGGTCCAGCTCAAATAACCATAGTAGGAACTGTAGTGGTTGATGATTGTGGATGTCCAGTACCAGATGAATGGAAAGATAAACCTAACGTTAGGTGGTCTGAGTCCGTTGGTACAGATAAAGGCGCCACATCACCCGTTATCCAGTACGATGAGGATCCATACGGTACTTTAGATGAGATAAAAATACCTTGGCAGTTTCAGACTTTCGAGGATATATATAATACAAATCCAGGAGCTCCTGGGTCAGCATACACAGTTAGTGGATCATATCAATCTGTATACAACTCTCAAGCAACTGGTAGCAATACTGGTATGGTTAATTACTCACGGGATACTAGTGTACCAGTCAATGCAGTTTCCCCGCATGGTGGTCAAGGAACCCTACAAGTATTTCACGGTGATATGCGATTTTCATCGAGTATGGTTGGTGGTACATTTTATGTAGCAGGTGGTATAGAGCATGTGCATGGACTAGATCCTTACCCTAATTTAAACTACCACACAGTTCCCCCTTACTACGCAACTATTAGTGCAGTACTAAACGAACTTACAGCTCAAGTACAACCAGCATATATGGTCCAAGGGGATGGCGGTGATATAGCAACGTACCCTGCAAGAATTTTTCATACTAAAAACGGATTTCAGGTAAGCTGGAATGAAAATTCATCTTCAGTATCTTATACAGACCCTACTGCTCCTTCTTCATCAATGACTAGAGTTGAGCGAACAAAAGAAAAAGCTTCATCCTACATGGATACAGAGCTTTTTGAAACTAAACCTGATTGTGGAGTTGCAACTCACGTAGATGTATACTTAAAAAGTAATAGATTAGAGGGTGAACTTACTAAACTTACAGAGTTCGAAATCACTCCATGGAATTTTTTAATAGATGATACTTTAGAAACTGAAGCTAAAAATACTAAAGCTTTTGAACCTATAGGTGTATTTAATAACACTCATATTGCTAGTAAATACTGGACTAGTTTAGATGCTACTGGTGAAGAGATAAACTCATCCGTACAATCTAATATACTTATGGATGGTGCAGTAGTAGTAGGTGAATTTAGTAACAAACCATTATATGCTCCTACACTCCATAACAACACAAGTTATTTTATTGAATTTAATGCTGCTTCAGTACCCACTTCAGCTGATACTAAACCTCCTAAGATTGAAGTATATGTATCAGGTGATTGTGTTGACCCTAGTAATATTTCTGAACCCAGTAAAACTGCGTTAGGGTATTATGTTGGTTGTATTGAAAACGATGCATCAGGTACATCATCTGGAACACCTTTTTTAAATAATAGTTTTGAATTTATAACCCAGCATGGTGGATCTTGTATAGTTAGATTTAAAGTAGTATCTGGCCAGTGGTTTGTAAGTAACGTACAACTACTAAACTGTACTGACAGACCTGCAGTAACTGGTACCACTCCTAATCATATACGAGCTCTTGTTCCAATGCCAGCAGTTACTAAATTCAATGATGAATACTATTTTGAATTTAATTATAAAAATATAGTCCAAGCGTCTGATAGAAAAACTATTTTTGAAAGAAAACAGTTTTCTGGTAATGATGCTAACGATTTTATAGATTCACAGCCTGGAGCGAATGAAGCTATATATAATGCTATCAACGCGGTAACAACATCAAAGGATTTTTATGTAACTGGTTCAACTTATATTTCTAATAGTTTAACAGTTCAACAAAACGCTTATATTACAGGTAATGTTTATGTTGAAGGTAATGTATACTCTCAAGAATACCACACTAATATAGTTTCAAGTTCAATTTTATTTGATGAAGGGGATACCATATTTGGTAACAGTATTGATGATATTCATATATCTACAGGTAGTATATTCGTAACCTCTTCTTTAACTGAATATATAACAAACAACTTTTTTATAGAAAGACCAGAAGGGGATAGATACTTCTATATTACTAACGGTCATATTACGATGAGTGGTGATATGAGCTCAAGTGGTACTTTAAATTTTTATAATGCTTATATAAATAATACCCTCTACGCAAATAATATTCAATCAACTTCTTCTTACATTAATATAGGACCAAATATATTCGTAGAAAATAATATTACTGCATCAGGTAATATTCAAGCTGATGGTTATTTAACTGCAAGTGATGGGTATATACGAAACATATTCCACGTAAATAATATTCAAGCAACTTCATCTCACGTTAATATAGGACCAAACCTATTCGTAGAAAATCATATAACTGCTTCCGGTAATATAAGCGCAAGTGGTACTATATTCGCGAACACTTTCGAATCGCATGGGAATACTGTTATACACATAAATGATAATCTTTCTGTAAACGGTATAGTAACAGCATCAAGATTCAGTGCAAGTCTAAGTATTACGACTAATCACCTTACAGCTTCCAATGGATTATTTACTAATCTAACTGCATCGACTTTTAATAGTTCACATATAACTGCATCGTTCCTTAACGTAGGAACTGCAACTGGTAGCTTTATAGGATCATTTACAGGTCAGGCTAATTTAACTGGCTCACTACTTGGTACAGCTAGTTACGGTAGAGATAATGATTGGTACACTCAAGGTAGTTCAGGTATTGGTAATGGTCCAACTATAGTTGATAAAATTTACCATAACGGTAAAGTAGGTATAGGAAATTACTCTTCTAATGATTTATTCCACCAACTCACAATTGATGGTACAGCTAAAATAGGTAATAATATATCTAACGAGCATAACATAACTGGTTCATTACACATGCATCATACAAACTTAAGTATATTATCTGGTAGCGGTCGTTTCGGAATAGGAATCGCGAATCCAGCAGAGAATGTTACTTTTAGTAACACTTCTGCTCATAGAGTACAAATATATAATGGTGATACAGATGCAGTTGGTTTACAAATTATAAATTGGGAGACTGCATCTGCGTTTACAGCAGGTGGAGGTACTATCGGAGGTAATGAATTAGCAGCGAGAGGGCCTAGGGCATTAATATCTGTTAATGCAAGGAACTCACGAGGTAGTTACGGATACGGTGGTACACGAGGACAAGCTGGTGGGAGTATGTCATATCTACCTGATACGTTTGAAGGCAATACTAACGGAGATGATTTTGGGGACGGAGGTGATACCGATTCAGAAGGCATAAGACTGCTTCAAGAAACTTTACATATTTCAACTGGTGGTAATCCTCAAGGTAGTATTAATATCCACGCTAGAGGTGATGCAGGTCAACAAATTAGATTCTTTACAGGTAATGATGATGCAAGAAACTCAGGTGGTAAAGATGTTGAAACGCAACGAATGACTATTAAGCATGGTGGTGAAGTAGGTATAGGTACTCATAATCCTGCTAGAAGGTTTCACGTTTCTAAATCTATAAACGAGAGCGCCGCAACACCTATAGTAAGATTTGAAACTCTACCAACTTACCCTAATACTAATCCGATAAATTTAGTTACAGTAGATTCTTCTGGTGATTTATATCAAACAGGTACTGATGTTATATTAGGTCAAGTAGATACGATTGGAATAACAAACATAACTTCATCGAATATTTTTACTACAGCATTTACATCTTCAGTAATAAGTTCGAGTACTAATATAATTGGAAACTACTTTACTGCTTCTAATAGTACAATTACAACAATAAATACATCACATATTACTGCATCAAGTGCTACCGGTTCATTTGTAGGTACATTTACAACCACTGGAAATTCAGTATTTACTGGAGATTTAACTGGGGATGTAACAGGAGATTTAACTGGAGATGTAACAGGAGATGTAACAGGAGATGTAACTGGTAATTTAACTGGACAAGTAGCTGGAGGGCTAACTGGTTCTGTAATAGGTAATGTTACTGGTGATGTAACTGGTAATTTGACTGGACAAGTAGCTGGTGGATTAACTGGATCTATAATTGGTAATGTTACTGGGGATTTAACTGGCAATGTGGTAGGTAATTTAACTGGTCAAGTAAATGGTGGATTAACTGGATCTTTACTAGGTCAAGTAAATGGTGGATTAACTGGATCAATGATTGGCACAGCATCTTATGCTTCATTTGCGCTATCCGCTTCATATGGTAAAGATAATGATTGGTATAGACAAGAAAAAAGCTATGCTGATGGAGACGATTCAGATCCAACTATTGATGGTGATATATATCATATTGGTAAAGTAGGTATAGGAGATTTTTCAACAGCTGGTTCTCCGAGACTATTACATATAACCCAATCAGTTGCTGATTATACAGCTAAAACTGCTCCTGTACGTATTAACAGCTTGCATAATAGTCCTCAGAGAAATATAACAACTTATAATTCATCATCAGGTGATTTAAGTTATACTGAATTAGGTTGTGCATTAGATTTAGTTAATAAAGACAGCTGTTGTTGTAATTTATCAGAAAATACGAATATCTATATCTTTATTGATAGAACTAGTATGAATATTATTGGAAGTGCTTTAGCAACTCCTGCAATTCTAACTAGATGGGTAATTACCAAGTTTGAAAGCGATATGCGTGCTAAGTACCCGTACTGGAAAGGTAATATTTATGTAGGAGAAGGAACTGATGATCCAGGTACAGCAACCCTAACCGCTGAAAGGTGGTTATCTTGGATGTCATGGCCAGCAGTTGGTAATCAAAATTCATCTGGTACAGGTACGGGTATCACAGGTAGTATGAAATCAGTAAGATGGACTGCTACAGGAGCAACTGACGAAGATAATGGAACTTATGCAGATTCGGATAATTTTACTGCATTTGGGTATAATACAGCTGATTATTATCTTGAAAATTCACCTGTTAGTAAATCAGGAGTACCAGATACTGATGTTATTGTTTTTGCTTTAGTTGACGAAACTGACGCAGGAAATAATAATCAAGGTGGAGGTTACCACTATAGACAGCCACTCGTAGGATCAGGTTCAGCTCCAGGTACTTTGGAAAATGACTGGGAAAACCATTTAACTACTCACTACAAAGCTGATTACGGATTATTCATTGGTAACGCATATCCTACATACGATTGTTTTTCTGGGTACGTTTATGCCCTACCAAACTCTACAGGTATTGATCATGATGTAAGACAAAATTTTGCATTACATATTTACGGTGCTATTGAAAAAGATATAGTTTCACCGTCTAAATTCGTAGGTTTTTCACCAACGACTGCAAACTTAAACGCTATTACTGGATCAAATCCATATGCAAATGGAGTTAACAGTGTAGGGTCTAACTCACCATGGTATACAGGTGGAATATATGGGTTAGCCAGTCAATCGATTCAAGAGAAGCATGACTTCCCTAGTGGTATTGCTGGCTGGTATGGTAATATCGGTTCACCTTCTGAAGCAAACGTTAATAAATCAGGTTCTTGGTTGCACGGTCAAGCATCTATGAGTACAGACTTTTTTACATTTATAGATGGTAATGCATTAGGTGTTAAAGTAGATGGTACTACTATTTGTGTAAATGATGCAAATCAATTGCACGTTATAACAGGCTCTTTATTTAATAAAAGTAGATTTACAAATATACACACTTCTACAATAACAGGTTCTATTATAAGTTCAAGTAACAATATAATATCTAACCATTTTACATCTTCTAATACTACAATAACTAATCAACTAAACTTTACTACAGCAATTGTAGGTGGTCATACAAGTTTGACTTATGTAGAAAATACTGATATAGATACTGGGACTGAAGATATAGCAACTCTAAATCACTCTACTCACGATGCAGGATTTTTTGATTATGTTCTTAAAAAAGGTACTAATATGAGAGCAGGAACTATTATGGCAGTACATGATGGTACAAATATAGAATTGACTGATATATCAACTGCAGATTTAGGTAATACTGAAAGAGTTCAATTTTCAGCTTCACTAGACGCTAATAACTTAATACTTCAAGCAACTGTACCAAGTGATGACTGGAGTGTCAGAGCATATGTCAGAGGAATCTAACTTAACAGGGTACTAATTATTATTATGAATAAAAAAGAAACAATAGGTAGCTGGGTAACAGGCCAAATTTTAAAAGAGCAAACAGAAATAAAAACTGTAGTTGCAATTTATCCTGGTAGGTTTCAACCTATGGGAGCTCATCATGCAAAAGCTTTTAAATCTATACCTTTTGATAAAAAGTTTATAGCAACTTCAAATAAGGTAGCACCACCAAGGTCACCATTTAGCTTTGCAGAAAAGAAAAAGATAATTTCCGCTTATGGATTAGGTAGTAAATTAGTACAAGTTAAAGATCCATATAAAGCTCAAGAAATATTAAAAAAGTATGATCCGGAAACTACAGCAGCAGTTTTTGTAGTAGGAAGTAAGGATGCATCTAGATTACGTGGTAAGTTTTTTCGTGCATGGAAAGGTAAAGCTGAAGTTGGGTACAGAGACGGTGCTTACACGTTCATAGCCCCTCATATTTCAATGAACGTATCAGGTTACGGTGAGATGTCAGGTACTACACTACGAACAGTGTTAGGCGATAAGAATCTCGAAGATTCTAAAAAGAAAAAAATATTTACTACTATATTTGGTAGAGCTAATCTCAAAAATTACGACTGGATTGTTAAAAAACTAGAGAGTTTAAATGAGTCAACTATAGAGCAATTTATAGTAGAAAATGATGTTGCAAAATTAATATCAGAAACTTCTAAGACGGGTACCTCAAAAGGTGGAGAAGTTGATGATGGTCCTTCACATGGATTTGGTAGTTTAAACTCATATAAAAAAGTT
>TARA_R110002153_G_scaffold157690_1_pt1 | contig 21885 bp, 20 predicted proteins | sample TARA_R110002153 | Tara Oceans TARA_R110002153 (sample SAMEA4398193) | marine metagenome | biome: Polar Biome; feature: [SRF] surface water layer (ENVO:00010504); material: water (ENVO:00002006), including particulate matter (ENVO:01000060) such as... | depth 5 m | reverse complement strand
TCGTTGCGTATTAATAACTCACCTTGTTTAAGTGATGTTAAATCATATACAGATTGTTTAGGTCGTCCCCAGGAATCTTTGCTCATTGTACTTCTCTTAAAATGTAGGTGCCATAGCAAGAATGCTTATTACAAAAATACACATCAAGGCCAGAGTTTCCAACTGGTCTTGTATTTTATTAAATCTTTTATGACTCATGAACTATTTCCCATAGAGTAATTTGCCTCACACTTCTTAAAGCACCGTAAAGATTGTCTGCCGATTGGATGGAAAGGCTTAACCAAATTGTACAAAAAAATTTAATCATATGAGGAGGTTGATATAAATTACTATTATAATATATTATACTGGGTATTTATGAAAGCCTATACGTTTTGGTAATGTAATGGCGTAATTTTATAACAAACTGTTATAACAAGTAGTCAAAGATATTTTCTGGCTTGTATTTTTGTATTGCATCAAGATATTCTTTCTTAAGATCTTTTATATTTCCTTTCCATATTGCTTCAACTGGAACTAAAGAAGTTGTCGAAAAGTTGTCTCCTCGAAGATACATGTTGCCTTCTCTATTCATAAATGTTCTTAGATTTTTACTGTTATTCAACAAGTTATATCTGTACTTACGGTCAAATGAATCCATGTCATTGTTTAATGATGCAAAATATTTCTGTATGGTTTCAAATCCTGTAGACTTAATTAGTCGAGGTTCTATTTGTAAATCTTTTAATATTGTATTGTAGTAGCAGTACTTATATCGTGTATGGTTAATATGACTACTATTAACATTAGTTGTGCCAGTGTATACCTTTTGTGTTTTCAATGTTGTTATATTATTTTCCACTGATTGATAAAATATTTCTGGTGTTGAAAATAATAAATTTCTAAAATATTTATTTCCAGCATCTTTAAAATTATTATACCCTTCCAATGTTCGTGCAACTGCATTTGCATCCATGGGTAATCGAGCCTGTCCTTCGTGCATTGTTAACAGTGGTGGTTCGTCGCCTAATACTGGGGTACCAAAGTCTTGTATTTCACTTAGGAACTTTACATGTAATGCTAACTGGGGACTGTATATTCCATATTTTTCAGCAACATCAATATACTCTTCTGTCTCTAAAAACTTTTGTAAATCAATATCTATAACTGTACGTTTAATACCGTACTTCTTACATAAGTCATCACCTGCAAGTACATCGTCAGCATTAATAGTATTAATACCCCATTTTGTTGCATAACTAACCACTTCAAAGTCTATGCCAAGTTCTTTAAACAACATAAAGTTAAATTGACTATCACCGCCACCACTTAAACATATTACAGGATTATCAATGTTTAATACTATATTTGACAATGATTCATAAAAAGATATATTAGTTGTTGGCTTTTTACAATTATGTATAACCTTGCCTAAGTCATAGTCAATAAGAATGCACGGCGGGGAGCCAAGTATGAACTTATTTTGATCTACTGTTGCCATCAATATTCCTTACAATCGTTTATTATGATAAATACTTATGTTATTTAAATCATATGACACAAGTTTTTGGAGCAAATTAAAAATGGCAAAATATATAGTAGCAATGGATTCGACACAGTTTAGTAATCCTGTAGAGGCGAGAACAGCAATTACTGACAGTGGTGCATCTGTTACAGTAATTTACAATTTACAATTTACATACGAAATTGAAGCAACTGCAGACCAGTTAGCGGCTATTTCTAATGTTGCACACTCGAGTTTAGCAGGAGCTGATGCAGGTGTAGAATTACAGGCATTGGATACTAATCATTTTCGATTCCTCGATAATAGAGCAGGTAGAACACTTACATTTAGTAGTGATGCCGATTATAGACCTAAGTATAAAGGTGACGGTGTTACCGTTTACTTAGTCGATACAGGAATTGATACAACTCACCCTGAATTTGCAAATTCAAATGTTACAGCACATTCAGATGTAGTTACATCGGGCGGACAAGATTTAGACGGTCACGGTACTGCTGTAGCAAGTTTGATTGTAGGCGAAAATCTTGGTATTGCCAAAAATGCTGGATTACTAAGTGTAAAACTTTTTGATTCCGCAACAGGTACTACTACAATCGGTCAAGTTATTCAAGCATTAAGTGATGTCAAAGGGCACCATGACGCTAATGATACAGACGATGTAAAAGTAGTATGCTTGCCATGGACAACTCCGCAAAATGCATTTATTGATGCAAAAGTGCTTGAACTTAATAGTGCAAACCTTGTTGTTGTAGCATCTGCAGGTAACCATAATGCAGACATTAATAACTATTCGCCAGCTGGCATTGAAGAAATTATTACAGTTGGATCAATTGACGGGGCTGGTAACATTGCATCGTTTACCAACTTACCATTTGGTACTACACCAGATAACGCATTAAATAATTATGGTGCCGCACTTGATATTTTCACTATTGGTGAAACAGTATGTTATGCTGAAGTTAAATCACCTGATGAAGATTACATGACCGGTGGCGGAACATCGCTGTCAGCAGGTATTGTTGCAGGTGGTGTGTGTTCATACATTCAAAAGCATAGCGATAAGTCATCAGCACAAATTAAAGATGTTGTTATCTCAGAAGGATCAACAATTGGTAAAGAAATTATTAGAGTAAATGCTGATATAACATCAAGCATTAATATTAATGAACTCAATTTAAGTTTATTATCGTTAGATGCAGAAGGACAATCAGAATTGTTCAGTGAAGCATCAGGAAGAATTGCAAACATCCAATACGGAGCGGCGTCTTCAACTGTAGACTTAGGTTTACAAGCAGGATCGGCAAACGTTGAAGTACTATCATTTAGTCCTTTATCACCGTGGATGGCTTTTGATACCTCAACCGGTGTTTTAACCCTTGATACTACAGACAGTTCAACAGCACCAGCCAGCATATCTCCAGCAGTATATTTATTTGCTGTTAGAGGCGAGGTTGGTGGAAACGTACTTGTTGAAGAGTATAGTGTAGGTGTTTACACAACTGCTGTTACAGAAGTTGATGGAGCAGACAACTTCTATTACGATACAGATAGTACATCATATGATGCAGTTGAAACAACTACATATGAAGGTGCAGTCCCATCGAAGAACTAAGTTAACTCATATATTAAAAGCACCAGTTATTTGGTGCTTTTTTTTGACTTTTATTTAAATAGTATTATGGCATACACAAATTGTTATATAGACTTAACTACTAACTCAGCAACATATAATCCTACCAGTCCTCAAGGACAATGGGCATGGCATCGATTTGGCAAAAGATCTTACCCTAACAAACAACTGCCGTTAAAAGTTGCAAAGAAGTTTATTAAAGAGCTTGATAGTGATTGTAAAACTATATTTTTAAAAAGTTTCTTTGGAGATAGTTTACATTACAAATATATAGTATCGCTTGTTAAGTATGCAAAATCATTAGAAAAAGATGTTTTTATATTTACATACGCATCAGGGTATAACGAAAGTATTGTAAAACAACTTGCTGAGTTTGATGTTAGGTTTTATGTACATTGCACAGGCATTAATGATATGCTAAACTTGGTGCACCAAAATCAAACGGCAGGTCAATTAGATAAGTTTTTAAGTATAACTAAATCAAAAACTATTATCGAATACCATGTTTACCAACATAACCTTGTTCAAATACCAGATGTAATAGACCTATGTTGTATTTGGAACGCACAACTAAAAATACAACGTGGATCAGGATACGGTGAACATTTAGCACATATTATTACAGATGACGGTAAGTGGTTACATGATATAAGTTTATATAAAGGCCCAATGCCAAATGAAAATGATTTTTTAAGTGCAAGGACTCGTATGATATTGTGTAAAAATAGATACGAAAGTATTATAGAAAATTTTACTCCTCTTGCACTTATGAAAACTGCATTTGGATCAAATTTACTTAAACCATTTACAGTAAACAGCAAAAGCAAGAACATATTAGATAAGCCTAAGTTAGAAAAAGAATACATTGACTTTAATACTATTGTACCTGAATTAAAGTTACAAAATGATTTATATCTAAGTGTTACCGGTTACGTCTTTACTAATGTAGAGTTGTATGAAATCTTTAGTAATGCATTATGTAATGATTGGCACGATGCACTTACTAAGTATGCAACAGATAAATCTGCTGGTAGAGTACAATATCAAAGCATAGTGTCAGATGATTATGTTGAAAGAGTTGGAAGTATATTAGAAAGACTCACAGAAGTAGAGTTTGACAAATTACATGCTGGACATAATAGTTTAGTAAAAATTCTTGAATATAATTCAAGCAGTTTTGGTTATAGATATATCTGATATATTATTGCAGTAATCAAAAGGACATCTTGGTTTACTTTCTAATAGTTGCCAATTATTATTTGATATATTACCAAAGTTAGCGGCGCCACACCAACTACTATATATTTCTCCAGTTGCATCAATATTAATACTTTCATATCCTATATGACATTTCATTCCTTTAAACTGATTCAACCCTTCATTAATTATTTGATGGTTTTGTACATACTTAACTGTACCATCTTCATATAAAAATTCTGTCATCCATGCAGTAGGATCAGGCACATTTTCTTGCGGTTTATTTTCGTGATTGTGTACACTTTCTTGCGGCTTAATGCCTGGACGTTGTAGTATTGCTAACTCCTTGTTAGAGTATTCCCAGTACGTTTCCTGCTTACTACGGGCGCCTAAGAGCTTCTTATACATGGTTTTAACACATATACTAACATTGTTATAGTTATTGTACTTACAATCCTTAAATAAGGACCTTAATTCCTCTACTAATTCGCCTAACTCTTCTACCTGTCCGCCTATACCTGCTATGTTGATTTCTATGTTAATATCTTCCTTAATCTCATTAATAACGTCAATTAAATGTTGTTTATCCTGCGTTAGAGGGTGGTATGTAAGTATTACTGTATCCATGTATTCCTTTGCTTTGCGCCACCATTTAACTGTTCTACTGCCATTTGTAAACACAATCGAGTGTGTATTGTATTCACTTATTTTGCGTATAATATCCTCAAATCCAGGCATCACAGTTACCTCGCCACCGATTAATTCATAGTCTAATCGCTTATGTAGTGCGTTGTAATGCGTGGAAAGGCGGTCTATGGTGTTTAGGTACATCTCAAGCGGTAACCATGGCTTAGAACCGTCGTGTAGCATTGTGGGACAATAATCGCAGGAATAATTGCATGAATTACCCATGTTCCATTGTATTCTAATATAATCTTGGTCGTTTCGAGCGTGGGGGCCTCGTACTGATACGAGCTTTGACATTAGATGCCAACAATAACGGTGGCGGCACCTACTACCATAGTATGAGCACATGAAGCCGTACTTAATCCTACTGCGGTTACTGGTCTTCCCATAGCAAGTACAGTTGCACTTCCTGATAGAATTGTTGCGGCAGTATGAGGCGGTTCTCCGTGGGGAGCAACTAAGTCACCTACTACACTAATAGGTTGCATTTCTACTAAGATGTTAGGTATTCCGGGGCCTATATCGACTCCTGGTCCTACTAAACTTGATCCTACTTTTCCAACACCTGCCATAATAATCTCCGTTACTATTATTTATGACTTATACTTCTACTGGTGCTGTATCTGATACCTGTGTTAAATAATCTTCAGCACTCATAGGAGCACTTTTGTATACAGCAAGATATTGATCTCTTGTTAAGAACAATAATGTTGGTTCAGCAGTAAATACAAAAGGAATAGTTGCTACATCAGAATCTGATAGCACTATTAGTTTTGGATTTTCCAGTGTTAGTGTAAATTTCTTTTCATCGTAGCCAATTAATTTTGCTATAATTTCAAGTCCTGGGGTAGTTTTAACTGTTACTACTTCAGTTAAAAATGTTGTAATGTCATACATATTTGTATCTCTGTGTGTTATAATTTAAAGTTGCTAAAAGTATTAGTTTCAACATCTTGTTTAGTGCCGCCAATAACGTAACTACTAATTTCTGTTTCTTGCGGTGCTACTTGTACATCGCTTCCACCTATCCATTTTTGTGTCCAAGGTAAAGGATTGGTACCACTATTATATATCGATTCTAAGCCGGCTGATCTCATTCTTTTGGCGGCGATATACTCAACATATTGCTTTAATAGTTCTGCATTCAGCCCAATAATACTGCCGTCTTTAAATAAATAGTCTGCCCAAACTTTTTCTTGTTCAACTGCATCAATAAACATTTGAGTGCTTTCTTGTTTTGTTTCTTCTTTAATTTTAGCAAAGTCTTTATCTTCTTGTGGCAATAATTTTAACATGTGCTGTGTACTTGCTAAGTGAACATTTTCGTCCCTGGCAATTAGTTTAATAATTTTAGCATTGCCTTCCATTCTTTTAAGTTCTGCAAAGGCCCAACTACATGCAAAGGATACATAAAAACGTACACCTTCAAGTATGTTAACACTCATTAAACATTGCCAAATACGCTTCTTATGTTCGTACTCATCATAACTTGCAAGTCCACGTGATCTTGCTTCATTGTATTCTATTAGTCTATCATAATTTTGCGTAATACTGTCGGCACACTCAACAATTTCATTAATGTCCAACATCTCATCAAATACTTTACTTGGGTTTGGATATACATTTCTAATAATATGTGTATAACTTCTACTATGTATTGTTTCACTGAATGCCCAAGTTTCAATCCATGTTTCTAATTCAGGCAGACTTACTATAGGCAAGAAAGCAAGATTAGGTGAGCGACCTTGTACACTATCAAGTAGTATCTGTCGCTTCAAGTTACTGGTAAAGATATGCCTTTCAAAGTCTGTTAAGTCTTTAAAGTCTTTTGAATCTTTAGTAATATCGACTTCTTCTGGTCGCCAAAAGAATCCTAACTGCTTGTCTGTTAGTTTTTCAAATTGCTTATACTTAACTACATCAAATCGTTGAATACCTGGTCCGCCATTGTGGTCTAAAAACATTTTTGCTTTAGTGTGGTCAGCCCTATTTTTTACATCTAATACACTCATTTTTTTCTTTTTCAAATTTTGCAACTCTCACAGTCGTCATCGTCTATTTCGCTTAAAGATAATTGTTCTATAAGCTCGTCTTTGTTAATATCTATTTCGCCTTGTCCGTCATGTGTGTTATTGTAGTATAACTGTTTACCACCATATTTATAAAATGTCATGATGTCGCCAAGTAGTGTACTCATTGGTACCTTTTCTTCATCAAAGTGTTCTGGATTGTATGATGTATTTACCGAAATGCCTTGGTCAATATACTTTTGTAGAACGGCCATAATTTTTAAGTAACCTTCTGGTGACTTCTGATCCCACAGTAGATCATATTTGTTTTTATAGTATGGGTAACCGGGAACAACTTGCTTTAATACGCCATGTTTACTTTGTTTAACACTGATGTAACTGCGTGGTGGCTCAATGCCGTTAGTGCTGTTACTGATTTGTGCTGATGTTTCTGCAGGCATAAGTGCCATTAGTGTCGAGTTACGAATACCGTGTTCTTTTAAACTTGCTCTAAGTCCTTTCCAATCCTGTCTTTCTTTATTTTTAACAAGTTCATTAACATCTGTTTTGTATGTTTGATTAGGTGTAATACCATGTCCGTATTTTGTTTCCATATTCTTAGGACATGCACCTTTTTCTTGTGCTAATTCGTTACTGGCTTTAATAAGTCCGTAACTCCATGCTTCTGCCCATTCATCAATTAATTCTAAGTTTGGTTGCTGATATGTCATGTCATGCTTGACTAACCAATATGCAAAATTAATAATACCTATACCAAGTGGCCGTCTATTCATTGTGCTAAGTTCAGCGGCAAGAACAGGATATGCTTGATAGTCAAGCAATTCATCTAAGCCTCTAACTGCAAGATTGCATACTTTATGCATTTCATCAAAGTCTTTAATAATACCCCAATTGATTGCACTTAACGTACATAAACTAATTTCACCTTCTGGATCGTTAATATCATTTAACGGCTTAGTAGGTAAATTAATCTCACAACAAAGGTTACTTTGCTTAATTGGTGCTATGTCTTCAATAAATGCACCATGTGTATTTGCATGGTCAACATTCATTAAGTAAATTCTACCTGTGTCTTTTCTTTCGGTTGCAAATGCACTAAACAAATCAATTGCTTTAATTTTTTTCTTCTTAATTGATGTTTTACGTTCGGCCGCTTCGTATATTTCTTTAAACTTTTCTTGATCTTGAAAAAATGCATCGTATAAACCAGGAACATCATGTGGTGAGAATAACGTAATGTCTCCGCCTGAAATTAAACGTTCATACATTAACTTATTAAACTGTACACCATAGTCCATGTGCCTAACACGATTATCTTCTGTGCCTTTATTGTTTTTAAGTACAAGCATGTCCTCTACTTCTGCATGCCATAACGGATAGTATAATGTAGCCGCTCCGCCTCTTACACCACCTTGTGAGCATGATTTAACTGCTGATTGAAATAATTTAAAGAAGGGGATAACGCCTGTGTGAGTTGCGTCTCCACTCCTAATAGGTGAGCCGATTGCTCTAATACTACCGGCACCTATACCTATGCCTGCCTTCTGGCTTACATACTTTACTACGGCGCTTGTAGTAGCGTTAATGCTGTCTAAACTGTCGCCTGTTTCAATGAGTACACATGAGCTAAACTGTCTTTGTGGGGTCCTAACACCAGCCATAATAGGCGTAGGCAAGGAAATTTTAAAAGTACTGATAGCATCATAATAATCTTTAACAGTTTGTAGTCTTGTTTCAGTTGGGTACTTACTAAATAAAGATGCCGCGATCATCATGTATGCTACTTGTGGTGTTTCATATATTTCACCAGTTGCCCTGTTCTGCACAAGATACTTGCCGCGGAATTGTTCCATAGCCGCATAAGTTAATACTTCGTCGCGATCATGTTTAATGTAAATATTTAATTGGTTTATTTCATCTTTAGTGTATAACTCAGTAAACTCTTTGTCGTACATGCCAGCATTGATATTGTCATCAATGACATCACATAAGCACGGTGGCGTAAATGTGTTGTATACCATTTTACGCAAATGATAGTTAATCAGTCTGCCTGCTACATATTGATAGTTTGGATTCTCTTCTGATATTAAATCAGCGGCACTTTTGATAAGTGTTTCCTGGATATCTTGGGTGGGCATTGATTCAAAGAATTGAATTTTACTGTTGATTTCTACCTGTGATGCACTAACACCTGTAATTCCTTCACATGCGTACATTACTACTTTGTGTAACTTGTCTATGTCTAATGGCTCTAAGGTGCCGTCTCTTTTTTTAACCTGCATGTGTTTGTCTCAGTAATGTCCTGTATAGTTTTTAGTAGTAATATTTATCCTTAAGCTATTGTACTATAAAACTATTTAGAAGTCAATGTCTTTTTATGATAGTATCGATAAATCTGGTATTTTAACATAGTTAAATAACGTTGCATCGCTTTGTATTATTTCTTCTGAAGATACTTCTCCAGGGTAAAAATTATAGTATTTGTTACCATGTTTTATATGGGCACCTATGGTTCCTAATACGTTATTACTTATCAGTACGAATTCAATTTCATCCACAGGAATGAAACCTTTATGAATTAATGTTGATGCTAATATTAGACTGACTCCTGTACAACAAAGGTACCCTTCTGATACAATATCAAATACTGAGGGCCAAGTTTGAGGATTGTAGTAGTCTATGTATCTGTCTGACTGTTTAATACTGCCAAATGCTTCCACTACTTCTAATTCGTTAGAAAACTCCTGTTGCCTAAGTTTTCGCCATGTGGCTAATCTTTCAGAGTTATTCTGATGTTTGTTAAACATTAGTTGTTATCTTGAATTCCAGCGTCTGGTGAGGTAATTAAATTTAAGCGGCTGGCCTAAATCATGAAGTGCTCTAACTGTAATAGTGTTACCACCAATAATTGCACTAAACGTAATAGTACCGGCTATATCTGTTGCTTCTGATGATCTATCGCTTATTGAAACTTCTGTTGTGCCACCTGAATTATTATAGCCTGTTATGTATAATGTTCCTATACGTTGATAGTTAGTCGACACACCTGCAAAGTTAACACTATAGTCAATAATGAAACTATCGTATGCTGGCGAACCATTTGTAATGTCTAATGCAATAACATTGCTATTGGCAGTTGTTATTGTTGCTGACTCTGGAGTGTCAAAACTTGAGGTTGCACTTAGAGATGCCGCACCTTGTGATGTTAGTAGTTCTATATTAGTTTTTAAGTTTACTAATCCTTTTAACTTACTTGCTTCTGATGTTCCTGATTTCTCATAGTATAAACTGTTTAAGATATATGAGAAGTCTCTGGCTTCGCCTCTACTGTTGAAGTCCATTTCATTAAATGTTTCGTCAATATCAAGATTGTATGTTCCAATATTTGGAGTGCTATCAAATGAACCTGTGTTATACTGCTGATTTGTACTAACACTATATAATAAATCTGTTTGAGTATCAAGTAATAAATCATTTAAAAAGTTTTCTAATTTTGCTTTAACCGTTGAAGTCTTATTGTATGCTCCAGCCGTAAGTTTTAATTCACCTAATGTTCCAGCAGTATCTTCATGTAGATGGTAATCTACTGGCACACTACTATTTGCTTCTTTGTGTGTAAAGTAAACCGTATTAGTAGTATCAGGAGTTATATTTAAACTCCAATATGCTTGATCATCACTTAACCCACTTATTACTGCTGATGCTTCTGATAAAGTAGTAGCACCTGATAAATTAATACTTCTTACAGGTGTATGGCTAATAGCATTATCAACTAATTGTACACCAAATGTACCTGTGACGTTTGCCAATACCTGTGCTGTTGTTGGGATGAAGAACGAGTTAGTTGTTGCTAAGGTTGATGCTGTAGTTTTTGATGCATTTGCAATCTTAGTTGCATCTGTTGAACCTGCTATTGTTATTGGGGCACTTGCTGGCAGTCCATGATTTGTTGTTGTTACTTGTACATTGTTGCCGTCTGTTGCACCATAGTTAATATAGAATAAATCTGTACTAATTATTGAGATGCCACTTTTAGTAACAGTGAACGAACCAACGCCTACTGTCTGTACTTGATATGCGTTTGTACCAAAAGGTGTCGAGTTATTCCCTCTAAACCTAATATAATCGTTAGCAGTTAATCCTTCTGTGTTGCCAGTGATTGTAGTAGTACTTCCTGATGATGCGGCTGATGTACAATCTCTTCCTGTTTGCCATGCATTACCGCTTGGCAATGTAATTTCCATTGTGGTTGTTTGTACGTTTGATACTGCGATTGATTTGTTGTTAATCCAATCTGTGGCACCTGCATTTTGTACATAAACATTATCAAAGATACTTGTATTACTGTATAAATGTCCTGTTGGTATTGTTACTGTTGCAGTTTGGCCTGATGCAGTAATTCCTGCACTATTTACAACCATACTATCTCTACTTACAAGTAGGTTACCAAAAGTTAAACTTGATGTATCAATAACACCAACTGAGTCAGCAGTTACGGCAATATGCTTATACTGTAATCCAATATAACCTTTTCCTGTTTCTGCGGAAACTCTAATGTATTTTGTAGGAATTTGTCTATATGTTGCAAGATCGTATCTATCATAAAAATTCTGTGTTGTTGCACCTGCATGTATTTGAGTGTTAGCACCATTGAATCCATCCAGTGCCCTAATTACAGATGTGTTACCATAATACGAAATACCAATTTCGTCAGTTGTTTCTGGTGCTACTCTGAAACTTACTGTGTGAGTATTTGCAGTTTCTTTACTTGCATTAAATACATAATCGTAACCTGAATCTGGTACGCCTACAACTGTAGGTGAATTTTGGCCTGCAAGTGCTACGCCATTTTTAAATACGTTAATTTCTTCTGCTTTAAATGATAAATTACTGGAGATACTTAGTACATAGTTATTAGCAACGTTGGCATTAAATACTGTTCTAACTTCACTTGTACCATCACTTATTGTGTATGACTTTGAAGTACTTGGGGTATAACTTGTTGTTTTTGCAACCCCGTCGAATGTACCTTTTGGATACCTAATGTGAGGTATAGTAAATGCAATTATTTGGTTGTTTGCAATACTTTTAGTTGTGTCTTTTGCGCCAGTAGTTTTTTCAAATGTAAGACTCTTATTATGGATGGCCGATGTAGCATCATCTGTATCTGCACCAATGAATACTTGCTTACTGTCTGTTGCTAATCCAATCTCACCAGCTCTAAGTGGTTGAGGTAGGTCTTGCTTCAATCCTCTACGGTTCTGAATTCTTGATATAATTACATTATTATTTGATGTTGCCATACTTCTAAGTCTCCTAACTTAGTAGTATTTATCATCTTGATTAGTTTACTTGTTAAAGTAATCTGCTAATCGTTGTGCCCACTTGTCGCAGTACTCGTCGAACTCTTCTCCTTTGATAGTAAACTCTGCAAATTTGCCTTCTCTGTCTACCATTAAGATAACTACTTTACGAATCTCTGTGCCCATCATCTCATTATGTGCTAATGCGTATGCACAACCTTGCATGAAGTAATCTTCAATCCACTCACGCTTTTTAATTTTTTTAGATGTCTTAAAGTCAATAATAGCATCTTCACCTTCATATACACCAATAGCATCTGATGTGCCGGCATACAATCCTTTTGCTATTAAGGCTACTTCAACACCCCATAGCTCATCAATTTTAGTAAGACCGTTTTCAACCATCATAGTTGTCATTGTCTTAGCAAGTACACTAACATGATTGTTACCAAAAGTATCCCATTCTTCGTTTAGGATATACTTCTCTATTGCATTATGTACCTTAGTACCTAAGCCTGCGGCTTCTGTGCTTATACGAGTTGCTTCTTTATCACCTACACGTTTGCGCCAATTGATTAAGGCTGTTTTATCGCCTGTTTCACTAAGAACTGTGGTTACACTTGGTACCGGAATACTGTCGTCTCCGACGTATTGTCTTTTACCATTTGTTTGGGTTTCTCTTCGCAGAGTAGGGTATTCATATTTCGAGATCAACATATTTTTTTACTTTTAGTTAGTTTAATACTGTATTATATTATAGCACTATTTCTTTGCGTTGTCAAGCAAAAATAGTAGTAATACTTACCAGGAAATGTTCCAAGTAATAGTATTATTTGAACTTGCGTTAGTTAAAATACTTACACCGTAGCCTAAGTCTACAAAGTATTTTTTAACGTAATTGAGTTGATCTAATTTGGTACCGTCTGTTTGGATTGAGTTGTAAACGTAATAGTATACGTTACTGTTGGTCATTGTAGAATTTGATACTATATTTGCATACAGCAATCCTGCATCAATGTTACTTAATACAGCACTTTCAATAGTTCGTATTTCACCATGGATAACTGTGTTATTTCTCGAATCACTTCGAGCCACGGTTGCATTTGTAAATATATTTGCCATTTTCTATAATTCCGCTTTTATATCACTAAGTGCTTGATTACCTGCCATTGCACCTACATCTACTGTTGGTTCTTCTTCTGTGTCTAAATCACCTGACAATTGATTTGACGGGATTATTTCTGTTGCATTAACACTACTTGCAAAACCACTCATATCAACTGCTGTTATAATTTCATCAATTGATGCAACGTAACCTTGTTTGGCTAATGCTTTTTTAAATTTTTCTGTTGAGATTGAAGCAATATCACGAGTCATTGCATAGGTAAGAAGATCTTGAACTGCAATTAGTAATTCTTCGCGGTATGCTTCTTTAACAACGACCTCGTTAATAAGCATGGCTTTATAACTCTACTGGTGCTCTGCCTAAAGGCTCGTCTTCTGGTCCTGCTGATGCTGGTTCGTTGTCGTCCATTGCCATGTCATCAAGTGATGTTTCAGGCTCTGCAAATGAATCGTCCATGTCTGGTTCTGGTAATGTTGGTTCTGTTAAACCACTTCCGCCGTTACCGCCGATGCCATCAATTAACCCATCAATGCCATCTTTACCTGCTTTAGCACTTGCTAAAGATCCATCAAGTAATTGTTCTGCATTTTGTTTAAACTGTGATGCCGTGTCTGCGCCAAATTCATTTTTCATTTGGTCTGCTATAGCAGGAATGTCTTCATTTTTCATTCTGCCAAGTCTTTCAACGTGTCCTTGTAAGTCGTCTGCTAATGCTCTAACTGCCATTACAACTTCTGCTTCTTCAACTGAAGTGCCTGCAATTTCTTCTGCTAACATATCATTTAAAATATCATCAAACATGCTTTCATTTTTCTTAGCATCTTTGGCCGCTTTTTTCATTGGCTCTTTTTTATTGCCGTCTTTGTCAATGTCTAAGAAGTCTGGCTTTGCTTTCTTTTCACGTAACTGTGTCATTAATGTACGAGCACCTTCTGTGTCGCCATTGTTAAGTGCTTCTTGTATTTCAGCTTCTAATGTTACTGAGTCAGTTAGTTTGTCGCCAAGTATTCCGCCTGCTACAGCACCTAATCCTGCACCAATAGTTGCTCCAGGTACTCCACCAATGCTACCGCCTATCTTTGCGCCAGCCGCCGCTCCGCCTTTATAACCTGCTATTCCGCCTGCTAATGTTCCTATTTCGCCTTCGTCCATATATTCTTGGGCCGCAGTAATAACTATAGGAAGAACGTGTTCATCGTCATAAGCAAATCTGGAGTCTTGTCTGAATCTATTCATACACTCTTTACTTGCTTCATCCATAGTATAGCCTGAATCCATTAATTCTCTAACACTTGCATACAATGTTTCTTTCATTTCGTTATGCTTTGGTGACTTAGCATATTGACCTTCATTAAGCATAGTATTAGCAACATCTTTAAGTCCTAAAAACTTAACGTAATCTGGATTATGTTGAAACTTAGTACTTGAATCTTTGACTTTGTCAATTGCAGTTTCTGATAATGAAACAATACGTTCAAGTTTGCTTTTTGATGGAAAGCCATTCGTTAATTTGATGCCAAACTCTTTTTGTAAGAGATCGCTCACTTTGGCTATCTTATCTGAGCCTTGTTGTCTAAAGTCATTTAAAAACATAATTATCTTCCTAATTTGTTATTGGCAATCCAATAAAGTTGTTACACTTATTTATCATCTTACTGCACTTTTATTAAATCTGTGAGAGCTGATCCGATGCAAATTCAAGTGCTGATTTACTTTGGTATAAACGTGCCTCTGTTACATCTAATTGCGTTGCATCAGTTGTAACAGCAATTGTGTGCTCATAAAATAGTATATCATTTTTATGCTTGTGATATAGATTGCAAATTTTTTCAATCTTATCTACTGACGGTCTAAACCGATTTGCATCTGTTTCTTTCTTATTATACGATATTGATATTGCTTTAGCAACTTTGGCAAAAGGAATTGACTTAATCAAATCCTTGTTATTAAAGTAATTTTTAACGCAATAGAACCCATCTTCATCATTTGCAACAATATATACGCCGCGTTTAATAACATTATTTGCGGCATTATCTAACTTAGTAGATAAAAGTTTTTTGTTAATATACTTTTTTTTAGTTGTACGTTTTGTAACCAATGTGCTCACCTTTTTGAACTTTATTTAATACGTTCTTTATATATAAATCGTCTAACAAGAATATTTCTCGTTCGTTACATGTATTTACACTTAAAAAGTTTTCTTGAGCTACTTTATCGAATAGGCGGCCTTCGGTGCTACTAATCAAGCATACCGCATTGTTCTTACCTTTAACTGCTTTCATCTTTAGTCTCAACTTTTTTTGTTTTCTTTTTCTTTTTAAGTTTAGGCTTTGAAATTGCATACACACTTGGGTCAGGTCTTTTAATCATGCCTCCTATTGGGGCATTTACAGTAGCGACACTTCCGGCTCCTGTTGCACCTGCACTTGCATTTTCACTTACAATTTCATTAATCTTCATATTACTATTTATCAAGTTCGAGGTTAAGCAGAAACTTCTCTGCAATTAATTTATTATTAACTCGTCCAGGATGCAGTAAATCTCTTGCAAGATCCATGTGTTCTTCGAAGGCATTACAGTAATGAGGACCTATTACTACTAACGGAATTCCCATTTCTTTTGCTACCATTTCAATAATTGCTAACTGTCCTATTTCGTGTTGGAACGCATTTTCTCTTTTCCACATTGAATTAAGTAGCAATGTTTCTGCAGATACATCATTACATCTATATTTTTCAAAATCCACATATGGTAACGGGCCATGAATATAAGGTTCATGTTCGTAATCCATTCCATGTAGGTTAGCACCCATGAGTTCGTGTTTACCTTTTTCTATTTCAGCATCTAACCATATTGTTTTTCTTCCTGAGGGAGGGAGGAAAACAAGTATTGCTTTAGCATTTGGTAATTCATCTTTGATAAAGAATTGTAAGAAAGGTGCTATAAAATCTAAGCCTTTGCCTGGACAACCTAAGTTCCAATTCTCTAATCCTGTTTTTTTTGCTATATACCCGGGCCATGTATTCTCTTCTGGTAACCCAATTCCAAACGTCATACTACATCCTAAAGATATAACGCCAGGAGCATCACTAAATTCTTTACATCTAAAACCGTACTTGTTTATTTTGTATGCAATAGGGGTATGGCTACCATCTGGCTGGGCCCATTTAAATTTTTCTAATAATCCTTTTGTGCCCGGTTTGGACATTTGTTTATTAAATTCTTCTAATGTGTCTGCTGGCCACCATGGGTATACTTTGCTGTATCCTTCTTCATCAGGAAGACAATTAGTTTCATCGGGAAAGTGAAGTTGTTGTTCAGTGAAAGCAGTTTTATATGTTTCGAAGTATTCTTGTTTAGAAACCGTTTTGCCTTCGTTCTTATCGAGATGTACTTTAAATAATTGTTCTAACCAATGTGTAAGCATAACACTATTTATTAGGTTTATTTTTTAGTTGGTACGCAATTTGGAACTTCCTTGTTCCCTTTCTTTTTCATTCCAATTTGCTTGTAACCCTTCCAGCACGGATCTTTTTCTGTTACTACTGCTTCTGATTGCCAATTACTATTACGATTGGTTTTATGATTATTAGCATTTCGTTGTGATACTTTTTTACCAATTAATTCTGCTAAATGCTTTAGCAAGTTATCGTCAGTGTATGCTTTATCTTTAAGTATTGTTAAAATCTGATCAATAATAGTTGATCTACTTGCAACGTACGGAGCTTCATCTAACTGACTGCTGATATCTTTTTTCTTATCTTTTCTATTATAGTCTTTAGTTGATTTGTGAGAACCAGCGCCTGACATGTTTCTGCTATGCTTTGCTACTGGATTGTTTTGTTTTGGTAGTTCAGATTTTTTAGATTTGGCTTCTTCTAAATCTGCTAAGTTTACATGTTGTAATGCGGTTTCTATAACTTCGTTAGCACTAACAACATCTAACACTCTGCCACTTGCAAAGTTACCAATTGGTTGTCCGCCTACTTCCATTTCTGCATCTACTACATCTTCAACAGCCATCGCTTCTAATTCAGCATACATTCTTGCTATAAGGTCTTCTTGATTGTCTGCAAACAAGCCTGGTTGTTCACCAAACGTATCTACTAAATTTTGTACTACTGCATCACGTATAATACTTCTTTCTTCACCTTCATCAGTACGTTTTGCTTTCATGGACTTTAATAATTCTTTTGCAAGATCTGTTACTTCTTGTTTAGTTAATACTCTTACTTCATTTTCTGTTGTCATATTAACGTTAGAAATAGATCTGTCTTTATTTACTTCTTGATTCAATTCTTTTTCTAAATCTGCTTCTAACTGTTCCATTAATCTTTGTGCTTTTTTCTCGCCTACTTTTTCTTTTATTTTGCTGTGTAATAAAGAACCTGCTTTGCTAAGTCCTGTTACTGTTCCTTTAACTACTGCACTTACTATAATCTGAACTAACGTAATTATTACCATGGTACCTAAAACAAAAACGTTAGTAAACATCCATTTCAGCAACCACAATGCCGCGGCCTTGGCGCCATGCTTTGTTATAAATGATCGTAAAATTCCCCAAGCAATAGCAGGGTACACTTCATCTATACGTTTTGCTTCACGCAATCTTATTGCTAAATCTAAGTTTATTTTTAGTTGTTCTTTCATAGTAGGAGCCTTGCTTACAGTATCACTGAAATGCTTTATAAGTTCTTCAATTGATGCATTAACACGAATAATATCTACTCGAGCTAATTCAGTGCCACGTGCAACATCATATCTATGATGTCCGTTTACAATGTAATTGTTTTGATCAACAATAATTGGTCGTATAGTTCCGTCTGCAAAACCTCTTTTTGCTCTGTCGGCCATACCTGCAACACGTTGATGCTGAACTGGTTTTAAGTTTGCTGTTAGTTCTACCCCTTGCGAGTAAGTAAATGGCGAATCTTTAAGATGCTCAATTCTAATTTGAGGCATAATATTTCGGGGAAACTCTTTGTCGAGATGAGAGCGTTCATTTCCTAATTCATAAAGTTTCATTGATCTTGTTCTTCTTGTTCTAAATCTTCTATTGCATTTTGAACTGCTCTAAGTTTATCCGTAAATACTTCTTCTATTTCGTATATCTGAGATTCTAACTCATTCTTTTTATTAAAAATTTGTCTTTCATAGTAGTCAAGCTCTTTTTCATCTATGCCTACTTCTTCGGCTATACTTGATATCTTTACTAATATTTCGTTTACTGTATTATCATACTTGATAAGTTTTGTTGCTTCGCGAGCCTGCTGAAGTGCTACACTTAATTTTGATTCAAGTGCTTCTAACTGTTCGCTGTTTTCATATATACCAGTGCCGTACTTAAATGTTTTCTTTTTCTTCTTCTTTTTTGTTCCAGCAGGCATACTGCCTAAAAATGCGTATCCACCGGGTGCGGAATTAGTGGGAGCCGTGATACTATCACCGCCTGCAGACCCACCGCCTCCACTTGAATCTCCAAACGCACCTGCACCTGATCCATTTCCTGGACCTGCTCCACCGCCTGTTCCTGCGCCTGCACCTGATCCTGCGCCACCTCCAGCTCCGGCTCCACCACCGCCACCAGCTCCGCCGCCGGCCATTGCCATAAGTCTCTTTTTACGTTTGTCGTTATCTTTTTTACTTACAAATAGTTCTTTTAGTTTCATATTATCTCGTCATGCTCACTTGTATCGCGCCGCCGTTTCTTGCATCACCAAAGTCTAACGATGCAAATTTAAAATTATGTATGTTCTTATCAACATCACTGGCCTTAAATGCTAATGCATTTCTTAAAGGACCGTTAATCATTAATATGTCTTCAAAGCCTTTACCTTTAAGTATATTAGCATAATTGTTAAATGCTATTTTGGCTACTGATAAGAAGTTTGTTGCATAATCATTATTTAATGCATTGTTTATCATTGCTGTTCTCATTGATTCATCAGCATATATGTATGTAGCATTAATAAGTTCTGCAATATATTCTTTGCCAACTCCTACTTTAAATTCTTCTAATTGTTTTGCAATATCTAAGAAATGTGCTTTTTGAGGTTTAGCATTACCTGTGACATTTGTAATTCTTAAATGCTGTGGTACATTATGTTTATTAAAAATAGCATCAAGGTTTGGATGTCCAAAGTCATCATTGGAGTTTTTCAGTCTTCCGCCGCCTGTACTTCTTTCGCCTTTAACTTCTACTTCTACTCCGTCAATACTTACATCACCAACACTTGCTATTTTGATGTTTGGAGATAATAATGCAAGTCCTAATTCACCTGGGCCTCTATCTGAGTTTGCTACGTTAGGTGTAAAATTAAATAAGTTTATGTATAATGCTTCAATAAACTCTTTACTTACGTCTCCGGCACCTTGTATCCACTGGTCCCATGATGTTTTGCCGCTCATTAAAGTTTCTGTATTAATGTAACTTACTTTTCCGTATGTTTGTAAAAATGCTTCGAGGTCATCTAAGTCGCCTGGTGTCTGCATTAATGCATCTACAAATGCTTTAGTAATTTCTTTTGTTGCTAAATGATCTGTTTCTGGTTTTGTTCTTTCTTTAGATAGTAACTCAGCAGGATCTATCTTGCCATCATGATCTGGATCAATTCTAATATATCTATATACTTTTTGAATAAAATCTGGATATGCTTTAAGTGTATCAATAATATATTGAAGTCTTTCTCTATCAATTATGCCTTCTTTAATAACACTTTCTTTTAAGTTAACTGTGTTAAGTATACTTGGATCTAATTGTTGTTTCATATAGTTTACAAATATATTTCTTAAACAAACATTGTCGCCTTCTTCGGAACGTCTTGCTCTAAAGTCTGAAATCATTTGAGGATCAGGAACTATAAAATATGCATTCATTTGTTTCTTGAGATCCCATGCTGGCATCTCATCGCTAAGTAACTTCTTAATCATTCGTGTAGTTGTAGTGTCAGGTGTAGATTCTTTAACGCATTTATTAACACGTTTGCCTTTGTTCTTTCCAGTACCTTTTTGGGTACCATTTTTCTTATAACCGTCCCAGCAATCTTGTTCTTTTACTGGCTTGCCGGACTTATTAGGATGCTGGAATCCTTTTGCAACTTTACTTAGTTTTTTAGAATCAACTTTTTCTAACAGATCCATTTGCTGTTGTAATGTTAAAGTGTTAATTTTTTCAAATATGTTAGACATATTACTATTTATCCTGCTTTCGTTACTTCCCATTCTCTGGCTTCCTAATGTCAATGCTGATTGATAATCTAATGGTACGCCGCCGCCCTCTTTGTTAAATTGTATAGCCTGCAACACCGCATCTTTCATAACAGATGTATTACCGCTGTTGTTTAGGAAATCAACAAGTTTATTTGATTCGCCTGATTGCATAAAGTACATCATTCCATTTACCATCATGTTATTAAATAATGTATAATTTTGTCTTGCTATTTCGTAACTTGTATTATCTTGTGGCTCACGTCCGGCTACCGGGGGGCGGGTATCTGGTCCCACTTCCGCGTCATTCTTTTTCTGGAAATACATTAAATCTTCTTTAGATAGCAAAGGCTCGACTGTAGGGGCATCTTTTGAGTTGCCATTTTGTGTTACGTTTACACCAAGTCTGTGTAGTTCCACCTTTAACCGGTTAAAGCGTCGCTCAACCAACTCATTATAATCATCTGGATCGTTTAGTTCTTCCCAGCTTATTCCGTATAAGGATTTAAATTTGGTTAGGATCATTTCCCAGCCTTTGCTGAGATGGACGGTTGACCAGTTTTGATGGGCCAGTTTGTCTGCGGCGGCATTGGCTTGATCCCAATGTGTACTTGGTATTACCCAAATTATGCCACCTCTGTTAATTTTGTTTTTAATATGATCTACGACTGTATTATTAAACCAAGACACCATGTCGTGCTCTGGATCATCGGTTAAATCTACCTCTTGTATATTATCAATAAAACCATTTTTTGTATAAACTGTGCTCTCTAAAGGAACATTAAACGTTGCTATGTAATCACCATGTGTGGCTATTTGTAAGTCTCTGCCTGTTTGCACTTGATTCAGTTTATTATCTATAGAGCCTTTTTGGCTGTCAAATCCTAATTTTTGTGATATAGTATCTAACGCACTTAACCATTTTGCAACTGCGTTTGTTCTTGCCTTATATTTTGCTTTTGTATCGCCGGGTTCGAGTTCATTACCAAAATTATGTACAGTTAACTGGTCTTCTAACCAAGACTTAATATGAGAAAAAACTGCTATTGCTGGTTGGTCGCTAAACGGATCAGGCACATAGTTTTGTGCTTCTATGCTTGATATAAGCTCAATGATTCTTTCATGCTCTCGTTTTCTCATATGAAAAGGGCCGTTGTGTATTTCTGACTCTTGCGTGACGCCTTCACCGGGAACGTATAGCA
>TARA_R110002153_G_scaffold24508_2_pt1 | contig 21921 bp, 36 predicted proteins | sample TARA_R110002153 | Tara Oceans TARA_R110002153 (sample SAMEA4398193) | marine metagenome | biome: Polar Biome; feature: [SRF] surface water layer (ENVO:00010504); material: water (ENVO:00002006), including particulate matter (ENVO:01000060) such as... | depth 5 m | reverse complement strand
TTGGGACTGGTTAAGTAATAATCAATACAAAGATGACTTAGTCAAATGCATGGCAGTTAGTACAGGCGTTACAGCAATAGATAAAGAACGTATAGACGCAGTACTAAAATTAAACAAGTCAATAAACTATGTTTGCATTGATGTAGCAAACGGCTATTCAGAAGGATTCTTAAACTTTGTAGAACAGATAAGAACCGAATACCCTAAAATCACAATCATTGCAGGTAATGTAGTTACACCAGATGTAACAGAGGAGTTAATTTTACGTGGAGCAGATATCGTTAAAGTGGGTATTGGGCCTGGTAGTGTTTGCACTACTCGCATTAAGACTGGTGTGGGATATCCCCAGCTATCGGCAATTATTGAATGTGCCGACGCCGCTCATGGTCTTGGTGGACACATCATTGCTGATGGCGGTTGTAGTAGTCCTGGAGATGTAGCAAAAGCATTTGGAGCCGGAGCAGACTTTGTTATGCTTGGTGGAATGTTAGCAGGCTGTGACGAGGGTGGAGGCGAAATTGATAAAGAGAATAACGCAGTTAAATTTTATGGCATGAGTTCAAATGCCGCACAGGAGGAACATGGTGGAACTAAAGATTATAGAGCGAGCGAGGGCAGGGTTGTACAACTTCCTTACAAAGGCCCAGTTGGACCCGTTGTTGGAGACATACTTGGTGGTCTACGCAGTACTTGTACTTATGTGGGTGCAAAGAGTTTAAAAGAGCTTAGTAAACGCACTACCTTTGTGCAAGTAAACAACGGAAAGCAATATAACACAGTGTTCGAAAACCTTACCACAGGCGACTAACGGCCACATTCTTAAAATATTAGAGTAATAACACATAAATACTTTTATGAATCTAAAAGAAAAAATACTAAAACTAAATAGACACCCTGAAATAAGCGACTGGTTCAGCAGTATGCTCGATGAACAAATTGCCTTTGGGTTATATCATAACGACATTAGTGTGCTACGTAGCAGGCTTGTAACAGGTCTTGCAGAGTATCGTATTAAGCATAATATCAACAGTATCACAATTGGTATGAGTGGGGGTATAGACAGTGCCGTTACTGCCGCACTGTTTAAAGAAGCAGGTTGGACAGTAACAGGTGTAACATTACCTATACATCAAGCCCAAGAAGAAACTGAACGTGGCATAGAGGCATGTGAAGTATTGGGTATTGATCATGTGCATATTGACCTCACTGACGCATTTGATAACTTAGTAGAATTTTATAAAGATATAGATGTTGACTTTAACAAAGAACTTGTTAATGATAACATGAAACAACAAAACATTAGAAAAGGTAACATTCGTGCAAGACTTAGAATGATTACTTTATATAACTTAGCAAGTAAACTTGGAGGCTGTGTTGCAAGCACAGATAACTTTAGTGAGCTTGCCGCAGGTTTTTGGACTTTGCATGGTGATGTTGGTGACGTCTCACCTATCCAAGCATTGACGAAGAGCTGGGAGGTTCCTGCATTGGCAGAGCTTCTTGGTGTGCCACAATCTATTGTGGAGGCAAAACCAACAGACGGGCTGGGGATTGCAAATGGCGATGAGGACCAATTTGGTTTTAGTTACCTTGAATTTGATCTTGCACTTTTCAAACTTATGAGAGGTGGAGTACAATTAGATTCATTAACCGAGAGAGATAGAGAGATAGTCGAGGCTGTAATAGGTCGAGTGAGGAGTACTACTTACAAACGTGCTAATCCTTTCAATCTTGATCACCCCATGGATTCATCGAGATATGATGACTTGGGTAAATTAGATATCTATATAAGGAGTTAATGATGGAAATTTTTATTATTCTTGGACTACTTGTAGCAGGTGGATTATACTGGTACTATAACAAAGACGCTGGTTCTTTAGACATTAACAAAGATGGCGACATTAATGTTTTAGATCTTAAAGAAGCAACTAAAAATGTTAAAGCCGGTGTAAAAGCAGAACTTAAAAAACTGCCTACCCCTGGACAACTTAAAAAAAGAACTAAGGCACAACTCGAAGAGATGGGCCGTGAGTTCGGAATTGAGTTAGACAAGAGAAAGAGCAAGGATTCAATGATTGCCGATCTTAAGAAAGGTCATAAAGCAAAACAGAAGTAATCCTGTCACAAAAATAAGAGCACACTCCGGTGTGCTTTTTATTGAGCAAAAGAACCACTTATATTAACACATCAGTTAATAAAGTATAAATAGACGGGAAGATGAAATAACTCTCTCTTCCACAACGGGACGGTTGATAGGTTGTTGGTTGTGGCGGTATGTATCCGCGGTTATGGTCTCATTACGAAGACACAACAATACGAAACCCATACAAAAGTTTAGGAACTTTAACCCCCGAGCAGAGTTCGTAAGAATCTGTGAATGAGAGTGCTTAAATTAGGAGGCAATATGAATACTATCGTACATGGTGGTAAAGATTTGCTCCGTAGCACTTATAAGTCGTTGCAAACAATGATAGACAGGTACTGTCCAAATGGACAAACTTGTAGAGACCTAAGCGGTTTCGGTGGATTATTGTTTACACTATGGTTTATGTGGTTGGCTATGGAACCTATTCTTGTTTGGTAATGGACAAGTAGGTATAGCAAAAACTTTTACCCCAAACTAAAAAACAACTGAGACTTGTGTTAGTTCGCTAATACTCGTCTCTTTAATGTTTCTTCCATAAATATTTACATGTCAAGTGTATTAGAAAAATATAAAAAAGCAGTTGGAAGTTTTACTTCTCAAGAACAATTTGATCATTGGCTTATTACATTAGGTAATGCATTAAATGTTTTAGACTCGCAAACACTACGTCAACGCACTAACTATATCAAAGGATGCAAGAATGACTGTTGGATTGATAGAGTAGATGGTGTTATTCAGTTTGACAGCAACGCAACACAGACAAAAGGATTAGGTAAAATCTTAACAGATGTATATAACAATAGCGAAAATGTTTCTGCATTAAAATATATAGACTTTAAAGATATTACAAAAGGATTAGGCAGAGATGAATTGATAGGTTTCTCAAAAATGCTTAATCGTGTACATAACTTGACAAACAACAAATAAGCCTGTATAATATACTACTTAACAAATGAGGAAATTAAATGAACTTTGTACCATATGTAATTGAAAAAACTGCACAGGGCGAACGTAGTTACGATATATATTCGAGACTACTTAAAGAAAGAATTGTGTTTTTAAACGGTGAAGTAAATGATGCAGTATCAAATAGTATTTGTGCTCAGTTACTTTTTCTCGAAGCAGACGATCCTGAGGCTGATATTAATTTATATATCAACTCACCAGGTGGTGCTGTAACAAGCGGCATGGCCATGTACGATACAATGCAATACATCAAACCAGATGTAAGCACAATTGTAATGGGACAAGCGGCAAGCATGGGTTCATTCCTTGCTAACGCAGGTGCCAAGGGTAAACGTTTCATGTTGCCAAATGCAAGACACATGATTCACCAACCGTTAGGTGGAGCACAAGGACAAGCAAGTGATATTGAAATCCGTGCTAAAGAAATTGTCCGTATCAAGAAAGAGCTCACAGACATTTATGTAAAGCATAACACTGCTGGTAAATCATATGAAGAGTTTGAGTCTGCTATGGATAGAGATAACTTTATGACGTCGGCAGAAGCTCTTGCATTTGGTTTAGTAGACGAAATTATCACTGACAGACCGTAAGGACTGTTAAATGATCACAAAGGCTAAAGCTCTATTAACACCACTTATTGCAGAGAATATATTAGGTTTATATAGAGCTTTACCTAATCAGGTGACAATAGATAACCAACAAAGAGATAGGCATTATCCAAGTGCTATTGGCCATTTTATGGTGTCTGAATTTAGTAAGACTGAGTTTGAGCCGTATTGGAACCACATACAACCGCAGTTATCCGACCCCTTAGAGCTTGTGTACGCACGTGTGCTGAAGTATAACACAGGATGTTATATAGAACCCCACTTCGATACTTATAGTGCTAAAACACAGTCTAAGAGCGAAATTAGTCTGATTATACAGTTAAATGACCCTGAATCATATCAAGGTGGCGATATGGTTATAAATAGTAGAAGCATTAAACTAAAAGTAGGTGACGCAGTTTATTATACTTACGATGCCAAACACGGTGTTACGCCAGTAACAAACGGCATCCGATACGTTGCCAATTTAAGACTAAAAACGGGTAAATAGTAGTATGGAAATAAAAACATTCAATCCAGTAGAAGATTTAATAACTCTTACACCAAGTGCCCAAAAGCACTTCAAAGAAGTGTCAGGTGACAGCGAAGCATTAGGTATTCGACTTAAACTCACAGGCGGCGGTTGTGCCGGATATGCATATGATTGGGAACTTGTAAAAGATCTTGGCGATGTTAAACTTACAGAATGGTCTAAGCAATTTGAAGGATTTGAATTCTTCTTAGATGATATGAGCAGGCCATACTTACAAGGCAGTATTGTAGATAAAATCTCAGGCATTGCCGGAAACATGATCGATATAACCTCACCATTAGCCAGCAGTAAATGTGGGTGTGGTGAAAGTGTGACTTTTGAGATATGATAGGAAACTATAGTTTTGTTGAATACAGTTATAACCCATCACAAAATTCCAGAGAGGAAATACAAGATAGGCTACGACAACTAAAGTTCAACGTAAGGACATCAAATGCCAACGGCACTGTTACAATGTGGGTGCAAGGTCTTTGTATTATTTTAGTTAGAGAGACCGATACAGTACAAGGACCAGGACTAACTGGCTTAGGACTAACAACTACTGAAAACCCAGACACTATTAATGAATGGTCCGACGAAGATATAGCCATGGACGAAGAGCTTGGCATGATGGTAGCAAACGACACATGCGGCACAAGAATTATACTTGTTAATTTTGATTATATGGATTCAGAAGCAAAACTTAATACATTCGCAGTAGTACAAGCAAACAATGATGATGCCACATTAGGATTAACTAACATGAGTGGTGTAGTTTATAGCTCTTGTACAAGTAGAATGATGGACTTCTATCAAGATGCAATGGGTTTTAAATTTGCACGAAGCAGTGATACATATAACACACTAACCAGTGAGAACAATAGATTCACCATGCTGGTAAACAAAAGTAATACAGGCACAGCAATGCCAGTGTTAATTTGCGAAACACACGATGTTTGGCATACTACATCTGCTTGTGCATTTGCAGGCATAGATTTAAAGAAATTTGATAAACCCGATGATTTAAATTACGGTTCTATGAATCACAAGATTGTAGGTTACAACTGTATAGCAGTAGGAAGTCCTGAGAGCTACAGCATAGAAAATTTAGTACCGGAGGCATTGCCAGGTATGGATTTAATATTTAGAATGCGTAAACAGTACATGTCTATTAAAGAAGATTCTCTGAGAAAACATTATGCAGAGTAAAACACATGCAAGTATTTTTGAACCAGCGTTGATGCAAGAATACTTTGGTGAAGATATTGCCGACGTTACTAAGCGGACTGCTGTGTTTTTTGAGTTATGGATAGATTGGAGACCTAATCGTATTAAACTAAAACGTGATAAGATGCGTTTGGTTAGAAAGATGCTAAAGGATTTAGGATATAAAGAATTTTTTCATTTTCAAGTTAGGTCTAACGAGGCAAGATTTTGCGATAATCAAATTGGCGCCTTTGCACTACTAAGCGGATTGAAGGAGTACGAAAGATGACAGAACATTTTGATTACTACGATCACGTTACTGGTCTCAAAGAAGACAAATTAATGGACGAGATTAAAAAAATTACTAAACGCATGGTCAGAGTGCCTGCAGGCACACCTATGTTTGGGCAGTTATCTGGTATGTTAGATATGGCTCAATCTGCACTCAGCGATCACTATGCATTTCAAAGACTAAAAGCAGACAAGAATCAAAATACTGTAATGGACATTGGTGAAATGGAAAGCACAGTAACACACCCAGAATATGACGACACAGTTATGTTGGACATAATGGTGCAAAGTTATATGCCAAAGGATAAAGACATATGAGCAAATTTACATTAGAAAAGACATTCCCAATACAATTATTGATATACTCACCAGAAGGTAAAAGTATACTAATACAAAATATGGACCTTACGTTTGATATGTTAACCAGAGTAGATTCCACAGATGAAGATGCGTTAATGGATGCACAAATCAAACAGAACGTGAGCTTTGGTAAAGCAATGGGTTGGATAGAAGGTTACTTAAACCAGTCTATTATGTTTGAAAATAAAATAGCAGAATTTGGATTTGACTTAAACAATAACATTGTATTATTGCCTGACTTAACAGAAAACACAGTATGCGCCGCTATACATTGTAAACTAAACAGCATTATTGAAGAAGATTCGTATATTGCTCGAGTGGTTATTTATGATAGAGATGACCAAGTAAAATATAGTTACACAGCAGATGCGGAAGATGACTACCCATTGCCAACGTTAAAGGAATGGTTAGGTCCCAGATCTTATTGGGACATTCCATGGTGGTACAGGGAAGATGTTACCACATACGACAAAGCCGCTTCAAGTGCCGAGGAATATACAGAGTGGATGAAAGCAAGACTGGAAAGCGGACTTGATGAAAAAAATATGCAAATGTTTAATGACATTGAAGAAGAAGTACGTTCTGTGTTTACCAGTGTGCTACAAGAATTAAAGCCAGAAGAAAAAGTGGCAAAGGCTGAAAAAGCACCAGGTGAAGTGATTAAAATTGACTTTGCTAACAAGCCAAACAAAAATTAGGTTGACAGACGCTAAAATATATAGTATAATGAAACAATGACAACTACCTATACAGAAAAGACAGGTATAGAATTATTATACAGAATGCGTTACATTGACGATGTACCCTTTGATGACGAAGTGGTGCAACAGTTTAATGCATACAGTACTGAACTACAGTTACCAACATTAACTAATAATGGTAATTGGAGCAAGGAGTTTAATATCCCTGAACATTATAAGGGTATTGATGTTGAGGCATATATAAGAGGTTTAATTCCACGAGAGGGAGGGTCAACTACAGAGTCCCCCTTACTAAGAGTAGAGCAGGAATTAGCTGAATTTAGAGCCAGGAACCTTTTTCCTGTGCTTCAATTACTGATATATATAGTTGACACCCTGAGAAAGAACAACCTGGTATGGGGTGTTGGAAGGGGCAGTTGCGTAGCCAGTTACTGTTTGTTTTTAATAGGCATACATAAAGTAAATAGTTTAGAGTATAATTTAGACTTACGTGAATTTTTAAAGTAGAGGAATAACATGGTAAATAGAACATCAAATAAAGGCTCAATAATTGACATGGATGCAATCATGGCCGCTAACCAAGAAACTGTTGCAGTAGGTAATATGCAGGTTAATGCTAAAGGCGAAACAGTTGTAGATGGCCAAGTAGTGCAAAGCAACGAAGAACGTGTTAGAGCATACTACCAAAGTAATCCTAAAAGTAGCACATCATCAGCAAGTATCAAGGGTCCAACTACATTAAGACCAGATGAGGGTGAACCATTAATGGATATTAAAACTGCTAAAACTGCCGCTGAAAACTTGAGAACTATGCAAGAGCCATCAGTAACAGACACAGTTAATGAAGTTATTGCTGATAAAAAATCTACAGACGAATACGTTGCTCCAATAGAACAGGACATTGCTCCTTTCCCTATTGATGAGCCAGAAGAATTTAATGCTCCTGAAGGCGTAGAGCCATTAGGATTTAAGGAAGTAGAAACACCAAGTGGTGATATAGAAATGGTCCCGTACTATAAAGAAGAGGATAAGTAACAAACTTGAACCCCACAACATCGACAATCACAATAGATACACTGGATTCATATATTTTAAATGGTTCAACAGTAACCGGATATAATGGAAACTTAAACACTACAATAGGTAGTCCTTCGCAATATACAATTACATCAAGTGCTCCATCCGGATGGATTGATACAGGCACTAACGATGTTTCACTAACAATAGGTAAATCAACATTAACAGAAGATAAGTTAGAAAAACTTAGTGCTCTATTAGAAATAATAGAGGATATGGGAGACAGCGAATTAAAAAGTATGTTAGACACACAGATAGCATTCAGCAAGATAGCAGGATAAACAGTATGAGATTAAGAGCAATTAGAGACAATATTTTATGCATTAACGGAGACTTTGATGACTTGGTTACCGAGTCTGGTCTTATTGTTAAAAGTACTGCTGGTAAAAGCGAAGGTATCACACCACGTTGGTTTGAGATATTTGAGCTTGGTCCGGAAGCAGACAAAGAACTTGCAATTGGTCAATGGGTATATGTTGCATACGGTAGATGGACTGAAGGACTTGAATGCGAAGACGAACGTTTTCCAGAAGGCAAAACCAAAGTTTGGAAAGTTGATCCTGAAGGATGCCTTGCTGTCCAAGACGAAAAGCCTAACCAAACATTAAACTATAATAAGTCAACTGCATTTGATGGTTCTTACCATAACGTGCTGGACAACTAACAATGAAATTTCCAACTAACAGTTCAGGTATAGGCACAACAGGTGCAGTAGGTTGCATACTGCTTATATCTGTAATTACTGGACACATAAGTTCACTGTGGTTAATGGTATCAATACCATTAATACTAAGTGCAATTGGTCAAGAATCGGGTAGATAATGTTTAATTACATTGAGAATATATTTCCTCAAGATTTAATTGATTCTCTACATAATAATTATATCACAGTCAAAGAAGACGACCTAACGAGCTACGACATATGGCCGCCGTTAATGACCGTAGACAATACTTTACCTATTAACTATACAGAACATATATCTAAAAAAGATAAACTATTAGTGCTGTCCTCTCTGTTTGACAATGAGGATTCACCTTTTTACAAAGATGCTCGTATAAGGTATACCAATATAGCAATACAAAAAATTTCACCAGGAAGTAGAATACCAAGACATTCTGATACTGCCCTCGGCAGTTTAACAGTGTTTTTAAACAAAGAGTATGACACTTCTAATGGTGGAGAATTTATTTGGTGGGAAAATGAAGAGTCAGAAGTGTCATACTCTGTCATACCAAAATACAACTGTGGCGTGTGGGCCTTATACAATGAGGGAGATGTTTGGCCACATGAAGTTACCACAGTCAACAATTATGCCAGAGTATCAATACAATTTTTTATATGGGGCAAAGACCAAGATCCCACAGTTAAATATCAACCAAGGAATTAAAATGCCGTACATTGAAAAAACAGGTAACAGACGAATAGCAGAACAACTGTGGCAATGGGAAGGTGTTATGCATGATCCTAACATAGATGGCTTTAATGGTTTTGGTTGTAAGAAAAAAATATACGAAGTATATTGGCAAGCAAAGGCCGCCATAGAAAATTCTCCAAACTACCATGAAGAAGAGATATGGATACAAGAGCAAGAAACAAAACAAGCAATAAAAAAATTAGGTGGCGACGTTGGGTAACACAACATTAGACGTACCTTATTGCACAAGTGAGATTCGTAAAGGAATTGTAGAAATGAATTCTGCTCACAACGATGGTTATGTTCGTTGGGCAACCAAACAAGATTTGTATCTATTAAAGTTTATGCTGGATGACGTGTTAGCAAACGCACCAAGATTCGGCGAGCAAGAAAAGGTGTGGGTAGACGAATACAAAACACAAAAAGCAATAACAAAATTAGGAGGTTAATATGAATAAAATTTTAGTAACAATAATATCAGTGGGACTTCTAACATCGTGTTCAAATATTGTAGATTACTTCCCTGAGAAATTTGATGGCAATGAATACATGAAACTTGCTGAGTTATCAGTATTGAGTGGTATGGGCACGGACTGTAATGATAACATAGTTAAATCTATGCGATATAACAGTGCGGTACTTATGAAATACAGTGAAGGCACACTCAAGGAAAACATTGCAGATATCTATGCAGGCATACACGCAGAAACAGTGCAATTAACAGAACGAGAAAATCCGTCAGCGGCTTACTGTAAAATTAAAAGAAAAAATATATCCAGCCTTGTACAACAAGCAATGGACACATTTGGAGATAGAAAGAAATGAGAGAATTGGGTTTAGTATTGGTTGGTATTACAATATTTACAGTCTTTTTTGTAGGAGTTATATATCCAAACGTAGAGTACAAAGGCTATGCAAGTAACAGCAGTTGTACAGGTGAATGCTATGAACAGTATGTTGCAGACAATGGCACAGTTGCAGAACAAATACAAGAGAAAAAAGAAATAGCAATAGCAAAAGCAGAATCGGGTATAATCGATGAGTTTGAAACCATCAGAGGAATATGGCCAGGTTGTAGTGCATGTCATGGACAAGATGGCGGTGGTGGTATAGGACCTAAACTTGCTGGTCAAACAGCAGACTACATAAGTGGTAGATTAATTTCTTACAAGAATAAAGAGAAGGTGGGTTCACAAAGTGCTATGATGTGGGGTCAGGCAGGAATGTTATCAGATGCAGACATACAGACTATTGGTAAATTTATACAAAAGGAGATGAAATGAGTGAATACACAGAATTAGAAAATAAATTAATTGGTGAAGTCAACGAACTAAAATTATTAGTTGAATCAGGAGACTTATCACGTGACGAGTATAACGAGCTTGTTGAAGACATAACTGACTCTGCTAAAATTAGTGCTAAAATTGGCACGGAAGCCGATGCTGTTATGGTTGGCAAAGTTTTAGATGCAGTTAAAACGGTAGCTTCATTCATCTAATGAGTATTTTTAAAGTTGGTATTGTCGGAGCAGGATTTGTTGGTAGCAGTGTTATAAACGGATTTGACACAGACACAGTAGAACAGTATGTGGTTGATCCAGACCTTATACCAGGCTCTAACATTGAAGCATTAGTCGAATTCGATCCACAGATTACTTTTGTATGTGTGCCAACACCTGAGTCTGATACAGGACATGTTGATGTAACCATAGCAAGACATGTACTGATGCAGTTATCTGCTAACGCCTATAAAGGCATTGTGGTAATGAAAAGCACTATAACACCAGATTCACTTATCAATATGAAAAAAGACTTTGGCATAAGGTTAGTGTATAACCCAGAGTTCCTCACAGAAGCAAATGCACATCAAGACTTTATAAATCCTCAGATGCAAGTGTTAGGTGGCAAGTGGAAAGACTGTGACATTGTAGAAAAGGCTTATGTAAGGCACAGTAAAGTTAAAGTAGTTCCAACATTTAAAACTGATCTCATTAGTGCAAGTTTACTGAAATACACAATTAACAGTTGGTTAGCAACTAAGGTATCCTTCTTTAACGAACTACATGAACTACACGAATCAAGTGGTGCAAGTAGCACGTGGACTCAGTTCACAGACATGCTAACCAGAGATACTCGTATAGGTGATACACACATGAAAGTTCCAGGTCCTGATGGTAAGTTTGGTTTTGGCGGACATTGTTTCCCTAAGGACACAGCAGGCATTTTAAAATATGCTGAAAGTAAAAACCACAGATTAAAACTTCTTGAGACGGCTGTTAAGCTCAACGAAAAACAACGATCTAAAGATTAAGGAAGATTCATAAACAGTGACTTATCATACCTCTTCTGGTAAAAATACATTACTTGTTGTAACAGATTACTGGGACCAAGTTAATGGTGTTGCCACTGAATTAAAGAACACAATTAAACAACTTGATGCACGTGGATTTAAAGTACACGTAATATCAACGTCGAACCACTCGGACATTGCTAAATGGTGTAATTGGGCAAGAATAATTTATATTGCTACACCAGAAGGCAAGATAGGATTTAAATACTTAAGGCATTGCATATTTAAAAAACTACCGTTTACAACAGGCTTTCGTACTAACTGGCCAGAAGCACTTAATATTAAATATAAAATTCCATTAAGTTGGTCTTTCATGCTGTTCAAATGGTTACATCGATATAGCAAGGCAGTGTTAGTACCCACACGATCAGGCAGAGACCAGTTGAGAAAATACGGTGTTGAAAATGTTAAGTTATGGTCATGTGGAGTTGACCAATCTATGTTCTCGCCAGAGTTACGAAATGAATTAACAACAGTTGGCAAACCTATATTGCTTTGTGTTGCGAGAGCTGTAAAAGAAAAAAATATAGATGACTTTTGCACCATGGATACATCTAAGTTTGGCAACAGGGTTACTAAAATACATTGTGGCGATGGTCCTTACTTAGCAGAATTAAAACAAAAGTATCCTGATGTAATATTCACAGGTACGCAAACAAAAAGACAGTTAGCAGTTTGGTACGCTTCTGCAGATGTATTGGTTTTTCCAAGTAGGTCAGATACATTTGGTATTGTAATGATTGAAAGCATGAATTGTGGCACACCTGTTGCGGCCTATCCTGTTACAGGACCAATTGATGTAATAGAACCGGGCATAACTGGTTGCACAAAAGATAATTTAACAGACGCAGTAGAAATAGCATTAAACTATAATAGAGATTTATGTGCCACCCAAGCACAAAAATGGACATGGGAGCATTGCACCCAGGAATTCATTGATACTCTATATTATCGTTGACACTCATGCATTTTTGCTGTATAATACACAAAAGAACTCACTTACACAGGTAAAGAAATGAAAGATTTATGGACAGAAAAATATCGACCAAGCAATGTAGACGGCTATGTGTTTAGAGATAACAAACAAAAAGAACAAGTAAAGCAATGGATAACAGAGGGTGCATTACCTCACCTATTATTCAGTGGAGCACCTGGTACAGGTAAAACTACACTTGCAAAGTTACTGCTCAATGAGTTGAATGTTAGTCCAATGGACATCATGATGATTAATGCAAGTAGTGAAAATGGTATTGATATTATTAGGCATAAGATCACAAAGTTTAGTAGCACATTACCTTTTGGAGAGATGAAATACATTATTCTCGATGAGGCTGACTATGTTACTAAAGATGGTCAAGCGGCCATGCGTGGAGTAATGGAAGCATACGCATCAAGTTGTAGATTCATACTAACATGTAATCATGTGCATATGATTATTCCTGCAATACAAAGTAGATGTCAAGGCTTCCACATTGAGAAGTTAGACATACAAGAGTTTACAGCAAGACTGGCAACTATATGTATTGAAGAAGGCGTTGCTATTGATTTAGACACGTTAGATACTTATGTACAAGCAAGTTATCCTGATTTACGTAAATGTATTAATCTTGTACAGCAAAATGTAAAAGACAATATGCTACATAATCCTGAAGTTGGCGATCAAATGGGAACATCAGAATGGATGTTGGCTGTGATTGAATTATTTAAGGTAGGCGATTACAAGAAAGCACGTGAAATAATTGTAACTCAAGCAAGACCAGAAGAGTATGAAGATGTATATAAATTTATGTATCGTAACTTAGATCTATGGGGCAACACAGACTTACAGCAAGACCAAGCAGTTATTATTATCAGAGATGGATTGGTTAAAGGTGTTAGTTGTGCAGACCCAGAAATTAATCTAAGTGCTACATTAATTGAATTACAAATGAATGCTGAGAGTTAATAAATACACGTATGAAACTAATTGTAATGTCAGATTTAGGTGCCAAGCCTACACGTGTAGGCACGTTATTAAATAATAATAGGCCGGCAGGTGTACATCATATTGTAAAAATAGCCAACGACCACGGTGTAGATGCTGAGGCTATTGACTATTGGAAAGATTGGCCAGAAGAACTACTCATAGAAAGTATTGTGAGTTTCTTTGGTGATGATCCTAAATGTTGGATTAGTCTAAGTGGCAGTATCGATGGCAGTAGTACAGAAGCATTTAAAGAACTTGTGGTTAAAATAAAAAAACACTGTCCTGCTAAAGTAATGTTAGGTGGGTATCGTGTTACTGTGGGCGATAGCAGTTGGGTTGATTTAGCATTCATGGGTAGATGCACTAACATATTCACAGATTGGCTTGAGGGTAAAGACTTAGATCAGTACGTGCATTCAACTAACCCGCTAACATACAAAAATCCAGACAAAATCATACGTGAAACTGCTGTAAGTGTTGTTCCTAAAGAAACCGACTTTTGGAGTCCCAGAGAAACAATGTCGTTAGAGATGGCACTTGGCTGTAAGTTTAATTGCAGTTTTTGTGGTTATGACTATCGAGGTAACAAAAACAGTGTGTTTGTAGACAGAGAACTACTAACTGAAACTATGCAAACAGCATATGATATGTTTGGCGTTAAGCATTTTTATCTTGCAGACGACACCATGAATGAGATCGATGATAAGTTAGAGCTATTAGGTGATGTATGTGAGGACTTAACATTTGAACCTGACTTAATGGGATTTATTAGATTAGATGTACTTGGTGGTCAACCGCATCAAATAGAATTAATAAAACGTGCTAAAATTAAATCCATGTTCTTTGGCATAGAAAGTTTTTCTACCAACGTTACCAAGTTAATACGCAAGGGCGGTAAACCAGAACGTAATATGGATACACTGGCAAGGATTCGTGATGAACACCCAGACATATTCACATATGGTAATTTTATCATAGGCTTAACAGGTGACTCAGAAAAAGATATAAGATATTATGCTGAAAAAGTAGTAGCAGAAAATTTATTAACAAGTGCAGGATGTAATACATTAAGGCTTTATCAAGGTCTTGATAACACTGAGATAATGAGTGATATTGATTTAGATCCCAAGAAGTTTGGATACGAAGTTATAGGCACAGACAGGAATTGGCCGGAGTTAGGTTACAGTTCTCAATCATGGGCTAATGATTGGACATCGTCTACTGATGCAGGTCGTCTTACAAATTGGCTTGATGGATATTACGATAAGAACTTGCAAAGCAGATACACTGGTCACGAGTTTCAAAGTATTAAAAGTTGTTTACCAGGACTTAGTCATGCTGAATATAACATGGCTTTACCGGTGCACAACACAAGACGTAATAAATTAGTCCAAAAGTATATTAAGCAAAAAAGTGCATACTTAATTGGATAAACGGATAAATACTATTATGAAGCCAACTACTAAAAAATCAACTATTCAAGACACTGAAACAACCATTGTTTATTTGCCATGGCGAAAAAGATTATGGCAGTGGTGGATAAGTCTGTTCAAAGAAGAGTATGAACTAATTGTATGGTTCCATTCAGAGACTATAATTCAAGAAGATGGTGTTAAAACAATTAGACGTATGAAAAAAGAATTCCAATTAAAAGACATTACTAAAAAGTCTCCTACACACATAGTCGGTAAAGACATCTTTGGCAAACCTTTTGAAATAAAAACTGTTGAGCCATTCGATTACCAAATCCGCAAAATTTTATAATGAATCCATATCTTGACGGTGCGATTGTTGTCGACTGCACAAAGTCGGCCAATCTTAAAGGCGTGCGAGCTCAGGTAATTAGACCATTAGCACCCATGGCAATACACAACGAATTAATCCAACGAGATTATCCTGCAACAATGTTTGATTACTTTGATGACTGGGACAATGACATTCTCATACAGTCTATTGTGATATGGTGTGAAGCAAAAAATGTTACTAAACCTCTACTACTTAGTACTTCACTGTTTAACAGATTTTTAGTTACAAAAGGTAATAAACTATACGACTTTTTATCTAAGTTTAAAAAACAATTTCCAGACAGTTTATACTTTACTGGGGGACCTATAGCAGTCCTTGACCCAGAGTGTGATATTGTGCCGGATGGTGTATTCAGAGGTAGAAGTTTACATTTGTTTACACATTGGTTAGACAATCCAAATGAACCATTACTAAACACAATTACTATTAACGGTGATTGCACTGTTTATCATAGGGCAGGAACAGACATTGTTGAGAAGCCTATTGTGCCTATATTGTATGATGACTACTGTTTAACAGAACAAGACATAGTCTGTTTTGAAACAAGATTGGGTTGCAAGTTTAACTGTACCTTTTGCAACTTTGAATTTCGCAATGCTAAGAATACACAAGATGCTGAGCCTAAAGATTTAAAACATTTTTTCGAAACTGCTAAAAACAAATATGGCGTACAACATTTTAGTTGTGTTGATGACACGTTCAACGAAGACGATGTTAAGATAGAAAACTTACTAAGTGCTGTCACGCAGTTAGACTACCAACCAAAAATAGTAGGATACACACGTTTTGACTTGTTAAAAGCAAGACCGCATCAAGCAGAAATGTTAGATCGTTGTGGGTTCCATGGGCATTACTTTGGCATAGAAACGTTGCACAGAGAAGCAAGTAAACGCATACGCAAGGGTATTGAACGTGTTAGCAGTTTAAACTATTTGCAAGAACTACGTGAAAAGTATCCGCATTGGTGGATATGCAGTGGTTACATAGTTGGCCTACCACCAGAACCTATTGAGCATGTATTAGATGTGTGGGAGGAGTTAACTGATCGTAAACTATTAGACTCTGCTATTATACAACCACTTGGTGTGTACGCAGTAGAGGACAATGATCTCAACTATGCAGAAATAAACAAAAACCCTGCTAAGTTTGGTATAACTATAAAACCTCTAAAGGCTGGCAGTAAGTCATGTGAGCTGGAATGGGAACATGATGTAATGGACCGCAAGCTGGCTGGTGTATATTCTGACAGGATAGCATCGAGAATATTTAAGAAAGGCATCACAGTGTTAGATAGTTGGGAGGCAATTAGCAGAAGAGCATTAGGATTAAGTGATTTGCTAAGTGTTGAGGGCAAGAAAGAGTTTAAAGAGAGTGTCCTTAAACAAGGTAAGAAATTTTATTACAGCAATGAATTCTATGCATCGAGCAACGATCATGTCACTCGATACATAAAACTAAAACAAGATTATATTTCGTCGTTGTAGATGTTTAACACTTCATCGACCACAGGATGCCTTGCAATATCTCCTTGATTAAACTGTACCAGTTTAATACGATCACTTTTTGTTCTTGTTAACTTTTCAATAAACAATTTTAAACCATTGCTTTCAAATCCTCTATCGTGTTGTGCCAAGTCACCAGTAACAACAATTTTACTATTGTCACCAATTCTGGTTAATAGCATTTTCATTTGACTGTCAGTGGCATTCTGCATTTCGTCTGCAATAATGAAACTGTTTTTAAATGTTCTACCACGCATATAAGCCAGCGGTGCTATCTCTACCTTATTATCGTTTAACATGTATTCTATCTGCTCTGGAGAATAATATTCCTCAAACACGTCCATGATCGGTCGTGTCCATGGTGCCATTTTCTCTTGTAACGTACCAGGTAGAAAACCATGTTGCTCATCCACACTCACAGCAGGACGTGTGACTACGAACTTGTCGATGTCATTTCCTTTTAATGCTTTGATTCCTGCGAGTGTTGAGATTAGTGTTTTACCTGTTCCTGCTGGGCCAACTGCAAACACTATGTTGATATTTCGGTCTTCTAATAGTCCAAGTAACTCGTCTTGATTAAAGTTTCTTGGCGTTATGGTTACTTTAGTATTTCTTTGGCGCTCGAGTGCGCCGCCTTGTATTACTCTCAAATAATTATCTCCGTTAGTTTGATTTTTACGATACTTGTTACACTTTTGCTTTCTTGCTTTTCTGGACATGTTATACTCCTTAATAAAGCCATAAAAAAACCGTGTTGGCGAATCTGGCCTTCACGGTTAACTTGTATGTGTTGTTTACTACAACTTTTTGAATGGTTGTTAATCATCATGTAATATTATTTAGCACTGTGACCAATGCCTTTTTAATGGCAGTTAATACACAAAAAAGGTTGCTATTTATACAGATTATGCTATAATAAAGTGTTTAGTTAACTTCTAATCTGTGTTAATGGAGGGTGAAGTTGACGTAAATAAATGCGACATAGGAATTATCTTATGTCTTATCTATATAGGAGTAACATATGGATATAGTAATGAAAAAGGCTAATGACTTTGTCAAAGGCCTATCAGCAGTCTTCGTAAACCTTTTAGGTTTAGGAATCTTAGCAGGACTATTATTTGGTTCGGAAGCTATGATCGGAGATGTAGTTGGTAACATAACAGCATTAATAACCAGTCTCGGACAGGGCGGCTTTGTCGGCTTGATCGTGGCTATTCTTATCATTCACCTTTTAGGCGAAAGTAAGTAAGTTATTGATGTAAATTGTTCTAAGTACTTCATTTCGGTTGACAACAATTGAAAATGTAGTATACTTAGTCCAGCTATAGAAATTATAGATGGGTTTTCCTGTCTGTAATTTCCGTGGTTTATAATAAAAAGAAAAGGAGTAATATATGAAAAATATATTCAACATTGAAAACGGATTTAAGGCATTAGTAATTCTACTATTGGCAACGATCGCGTTTGGGACTAAAGCCGCTGATTTTAGTGGTTCAGTTTCCGTCTCTTCGGACTACGTTTGGAGAGGGGTCACACAAACTGACAATGGAAGTCATGCGAATCTTAACCTTGAGTTAAGTCAAAGTGGTTTTACTGTTGGTGCGTGGGCAGGCACAGTGGACTTCGGTGACGACAATGATGTCGAAACTGATTGGTACATAGAGTACTCAAAAGAGCTATTAGGTGCAGATGTAACCGTAGGTTACAACTCGTACGTGTATAGTTCATTTAAAGATATCGTTGCTTTTAGCAATGGATCTTTAGACTTTGAGGAAATCTACGTAGTTGCGGAGTTTGATAAATTCTTTGTAGCCTATGCAATAGGCCAAGATGAAGCACCTGATTATATGTCATTAGGAACAAGTCTACTTAAAGTAGCCGACGTTTCTTATGGTGACTATGATGGAATAGGATCTAATATCACAGTAAGCAGAAGCCTTGGAAAAGGTTTTAAAGCAGACTACATTAGATTTAGTGCTGATGAAGCCTCTGGCTTGGTTGATGACAATAACTTTGTATTAAGTTATTCCTACAACTTCTAAGTTAATCTTAGTATAAAAGCACCGCAAGGTGCTTTTTTTATGGTTGACAAACCTACATAATTTGTTATAATAGTTGTATACAGTAGCAAAACGGAAATTGCTATATATTGCTAAGGGGTGTTACTGTGTTTTATATATAACGTAGGAGGTTGTATGTTTGCTACAATATGGTTTTGGGGTGTTATACTCGGTGCTTTGTTTACTTTGTTTTATGGCTTTAAATTTGCTGTGGGACTTATAGGATACAATGCAAACAGAGGCCACTGGTCTTTTAACACATTAGTTGTGAGTTGGGCTATAGTATTTGTAATAACACTATTTTTACACTTGGTATTTGGTATATGATCAAACTAACAGCAAGATTCTACAAAGAACACGATGCCAGAAGCAGACGTGAGTGGCCTCGATATGCAACTCAGTTGCTAAACATTGCAGGTCAAAATGCACAATGCTTTAAAGCAAACAAAGTAGGCTCCATGAAAGAAACATGGTTAGCCTTTGTTGCTACTGGACAACCTGATACTATTGAAAATTGGGAAACATTTTACATAGAGCAACAAGGTTGGGCAGGCATCGAGTGGGCGGCAGAGAAACTGTTTGACAAAGCAGTTAATGACATGAAGTTGCCATTAGACAAAGAGCTTTGCAGAGACTATGTTGAAGAAGTTATCTTTAACAAAACCCATTTTGGAATGGGTGGAGAGACATCTGCTATCAAGGCCGCGGCAAAATACTTTGATAAACCATATAGATTCTCAACAGCAGAAGAAGAAAGTCAAGGTATTGATGGTTGGATTGGTGAGAAGCCTGTACAAGTTAAACCACAAGATTCATACAAGGTTGGACATGTGTTTAACCAAGCAGATACATCTAAGCAATTAGTTGTTACATATGAAAAGAAGAAGCATACTTGTTATATTCATAACCCAGAGTTTATTGATCAATAATTGATAAATAGTTGTAACAGGAGTTTATGTTATGACTATAGCCGTTAAAATGCTTAACGATCACGTAAGAAAAGTTTCAGAGACTAACAGTCTTTTGGATATGCTGTTGGAGTTTGAAAAGTTCCTTGATGACACTAACCTATATGCATATAAGAATTGGATTAAAGGCGAACTAATAGAAGGTCCTATTGTTCAAAGACATTATGTAACTATTAAATTAATGTATCCTAAAGCAGAAATGCCAGATCCATATGGCGCTAAAAGATTATTTGCACGTGAATGTATGGTTAAGTTCACAGAAGATACATTAGTGCGTCCTAAGAAAGTTAAATCGTTTGATGATGTAACCATCGAAACAAGACCGGATGGTTCAGTTAAACGTAGAGCAAGATCAGTTTCAGAACCTGTGTGGGTTGTGGAAATTAAACTGCCACGTAAGTATGTGGATGAGTTTAACACAGAACAACTTGAAGCAGACGAAAACAACTATGTTGATCTTGAATCAATGAATGCTGAAACGCAAATAGCACAAGAACAAGATATGCAACAAAATGATCCAGCAATGAATCCACAGATGTCCGGTGGTATTGATATGGGAGCAACCATATAATGGGTATCAAAGTAGACGAGCTAAAAGATACTATGCTTGGTAAAGTTACTATTGATACATTCGAACCTAAGACTGGTGAGAGCAAAGATGTTATTGTAGTAGGCTTTCACACTGTAGATGAAAAGGTTGGACAAGATGTATACGAGTTTTTAAACACAGGTGTAACCAACGTAAGAGATGTTGAAGTTTCACCTAACCCAAACCCAGATGGATACTACATGGTGTTTGTGGAGATTGATCGTAATGAACAATCACTAAATGTAATTAAAGAAATCTGCAAGGATCTAAACAACATTGCAGGAAATATGAAATGGACAGGGCAGACTCATTTAACAGATGACTTTCATGGAATCTTAAATGACAGTATTAACAAATGGTTAATCACTGACCCAGAGAACTATATGACAAGAGATGAATGGATAGCAAACACAGAGGCAGAACAGGCCGCTGAAGCAGAGCGTACACAAGAATATGAATCAGCAATATTAGAATTTGCAAGACAGTCTTCCCTTAACGTAAATATCACAGAAAACATTATAACAATGACAGACGCCAGAAACAACACTGCTCAATTAGAAGTAGTTGGTTTCGGTTCTGCTAATGACACAATGAGCAAAGTTGGCATTCACGAAAGTGCTATCAAACCATTGGACAGTACACTCAGACTTTTTAACAGCATGTTAGGCGAAATGAAAGCAATACCAATTGATGAGTATATTGTAATTTTTAGAGAAGGCGCTGATAACATACTGGTAACTAAATTATGCTCGGACTCATAAAAGCACTCCCACTTATACTTTTTATAGCCTTGTTAGGTTTTGGCGCACATAAATTTATAGTAAACGAAAAAGACAAACGCATTGATCAATTGCAAATGAACTTAGATCAATCACAACAGCAAAATGTAGCCTTGCAAACAGCACAGGCACTTCAAGAAGATACCATAAGAGGCCTTGAAGCACAAAGTAAACAACAAATCCAATCAATGGGCAACTTAACTAATCGCAATAACGAACTGAATGCAGAGCGTGACAGTTACCTAAGAATATTCAAAGACCATGACTTTACTAAACTTGCAAGAGCAAGGCCAGGCATGATCGAAACACGAGCAAACAACGCCACAGAAGCAGTGTTCCGCAGTGTTGAAGAAGACAGCAGAGAATTAGACAACAAAGATACACAGACAGGTGAACCAAATGAATAAGAAAGGATTATTTACAGTAGCAGGTTTATTATTTCTTACAGGTTGTAGCAGTATGGGAGGCGGCTATCAGCCACTTCCACCAATTAAAGTTATAACAGAACAAGTAAAATTAGAAATTTATCAACCACCTCTACCACAAGAAATTGCAATGCAGGATGTACAATGGAGTGTGTTAACAAACAAACCTTGTAAGCCAGCAACTGGTGAGAACAAG
>TARA_R110002153_G_scaffold273997_7_pt1 | contig 21958 bp, 20 predicted proteins | sample TARA_R110002153 | Tara Oceans TARA_R110002153 (sample SAMEA4398193) | marine metagenome | biome: Polar Biome; feature: [SRF] surface water layer (ENVO:00010504); material: water (ENVO:00002006), including particulate matter (ENVO:01000060) such as... | depth 5 m | reverse complement strand
TGTAGATGCTGTTGTAGATGCTGTTGTAGATGCTGTTGTAGATGCTGCTGCTGCAGACGTAGCTCCAAAGAAAAAGAAAGCTGCAAAGCCACCCGCAAAGAAAGCGGCTGTAGAATCAAGACCAGTTGGACGACCCCGGAAAAACAATGGAGTTGAGCCCATTATGGTACAAGGTTGTGTTGCAGAGCCTGTAAACAAAGACGACATTGTGGAAATGGTTTACTGTAAACCGATGCTATTTCAAAAAATTATTAAATTGTTGAAAGGTTATAAGGTAACTGAAATCAACCTGCAATTTGATGTTGGTGGTATTACTATCGATACTAGAGTCGGAGATACGAAAATCTCAATCAAAATTGCAGGTGCGGGTATGAATATCTACTACTGTAAAGCGCCGATTAGAGTATGGATTAAATGTCGCGATCTGGAACGCGCACATTCAACATTGACCAAATCACACTATAAAATTACATGGGTGTTGAAAGCCGACCGCTCTTCCATGTATGTTATCATTAAAGAGAGCGAATGCGAATCTGACGACATCAACGAGATTGAAGTATACGACAAAGAAGATATTGACGACATTGCGAATTACGATGACTCGGATTACCCACTGAAATTTAAGCTTGCCGCCGGGCACTTGAAAAAGAAACTGGAAGACGCATATGCAACGTCCAATACCGCTTCTCTTGTAATTGAGAAGATTGGAAATGAACCTCTGCAAATGAGCTACGATAACAAAGACGCTCCTAAAAATAACCGAACAACCGTTTACCCTAACGGTGAACGTATTTGCCTTGAAAACAAGATCGGTGTAGACGACGTGTTTCGCGTGGCGGTTCCAGTTGCGAGCGTTATCCCATTTAGTAAAATCACAATTGGACCGTACGTCTATATTGCTGCACACCCAGACCACAAAATCAGTTTTATGACCCTCGCCGACCGTAACGATAACGGCTGGACGGCAAACATCAAGATCTACACGTCAACGGTAGGGTGAAGTTTAATCGCGTTTACTATAGTTACTATAACATTGTCGCGTTTACTTGCGTTACCATTTTTTGATTAAATTAGATGTATGTGGGATGTGCTATATACACTACAGCATAATGCTTAATGGTAAGAAAGTACCGGGTGGTTTTGGCGGCGGTAATGTTGGCGGTAAAGGTGGCAAAGGTGCCACCATTGACTTAGATAAGTTAAAAATGGGAGTTAATCCATTTGTATATAAGACTCCGGTAAATGAATCTTCAAGCATACTATTCGCATTGCGGGGAGTTAAGGCAACCAGTGTGGACTTGGTTGTCGGTAATACTTTACTTAGCAGCGTAGTTCCAGTTTATAGTGCCGATTGGACACCACAGCACGTCACAAATTTACAGTTTTTCGGCGATGAACCCTTTCATGCCGCTCTCACAACTGCGCAAAAATTTGTTATTGTAAAGACAGAAGATGGTGAATTTCCCGAAGTTATGTTTGGATTGGTGAAAGATACGCTTACATGGGATATTGTAAAGAACGACCATCATATTGTAGACGTTGAAATTGGCACGGCCAACGGAAAAAAGAAAGCCCGCCTCGTTTATACACACGCTGGCTGTGGGTTTTTAAAGGATGAATAGTGTATGTACGCATGCACTTGTATGTACACATGCTCAAACGGAAACAATGTCCTTGCATATAAGTACCACCGACCACATCATATTTATTACTTCGGTATGATATTGCGAAATGAGCTGAGCATACCCTGCAAGTTCAAGGTCTAGTTCAACATTATTTTTTACCTCTGTAAATGATGTTGGTGCGGCCATAATTTTATCTGGGATCACTACTGCCGGCGGTTTAGGAGGAGTAATTTTGCCAACTTTGCCGCCTTCACCGCCTTCACTTTTACCACCTATACCGCCTTCACTTTTACCGCCTTCATTTATTTTCAGGCAATTTATGTAATCTGCAATACGCGTAGTGATTTGATATAGACCATCAATTCCCTCCCCGACATCGGAAATGTCCATCGTCTGCATACTACATGCAGTTGCACATTTGTCGTCGGGTAACGCAGAACAGTAGATTTCCACCGTTTCAATCATATCGATTGTTTCATCTATGCGTAGATCAACTGGGGGTACTATTGTATTAACAATATCCAGTGTACTCTTGCCAATAATATTCTTGTATCGAGACATAAACCAGGATACTGCGGATGCATCAGACGTTACTGCAAAATTGATACTTATGTCTGTGGTGGCTGCTGACGCATCTGCAGTATCTGCGTCCGCGCCAAGAAAAGCCTTCCATGCAATTTCACGTGCAGTAATGTAATAATCGCATTCTGCCATTACATATTGTACTCCACCGAACATTGCCGTGGAAGTTGCGCCTGCCGATACATCCATTTTATTTTGCGTGTTTATATATACTAGCGACTATATATATAAATGGATGATCTTTCTATTATGAGCTTTGTTGATCCAGCATACGATATTACCTCGGGGTTCTATGACGGTGGTTGTATCGGATACAACATAACTGAAAGTTTTATTGATGGTTGTGAAGGTGGTATAGGTGGTATCGGTGGTGGTATAGGTGGTATCGGTGGAGGTATCGGTGGTATCAGCGGTGGAGGTGTAGACGTGAAGAAATATACGCGCGAATTGGACTCGAAAAAAGACGAAACGCTGGCCAACTTATTGCCAGATAACATTGGAGAATGTTTTGCACGGGACAATAACGTAGGACATTGTATGTCAGAGGATACCCTTAAGAAGATTGCCGACAATGTCGACGCCGCAGGAGATAGTCCATCTGAAATCATTGAAAAGGCAAAACAGCACACGGAATGTTCTACAGAACGATGCGTTGTTGAAAAAATGTCAAATGTTCTCGGTAATCAATTAGTACATTCCGAGCTCAAAACTAACTTTAAGATTCCCGGCCCAACAGATACCACACTACTGTCTAATTTTGACACTGATGCAATCATGCTGCAACTGGAGAAAAAACACCCGAAATTTCACGCATATAACTTTAATATGGCTAACTTTCGCGAATATTCTTTTCGTAATGGTACAGTTGTCCATTCGCCGGACACCTTACATACAGTGCCATTCCGCACGCTGTATTCCCGTGGAGTGAAATGTGCCGGTTGCATTATTAACACTGATCGGTATCAGGGAGGAGGAAAACATTGGATGGCGATATTTATTGATGCGAGAACCCCCAATGTAACGGTAGAGCTTTTTAATTCAAGTGGAGGTCCCTCTAGTACAGACTGGGCGTCATGGGTAGGAATTTTAGAACAAACGCGTAGCGATATGGACGGTATTAAGGTTGTTGCGAGTGTAGACGCTGCAAGTGCTGTTACCGCAGCAGGTGCTGCCGATGCTGCAGCTACAGTAACGACCGCAAAAGTTACATTATGTACTAAAATTCGCCATCAGCAAAGTATGACTGAATGCGGGTTATATTCATTGTTTTACATTTACGCGCGGTTATCTGGAGTGCCGGCAAGTTACTTTTGCGACGCTCCGATTCCCGATCAGCACATGTTTGAATTTCGTCAACATTTATTCGCCGACCAATCGGGAAGCAATATAGGTGTCAGCGTAGATGGTAAATTTTCATGGGATGAATTTAATGAAAAGGTTAGAGTTAAGTGGGAATAAGTAGTGGGAATAAGTAGTGGGAATAAGTCAAGTGTGAATAATTGGTGAGAATAAAAAAACATTATCCACAAAATAATAAATGTATTAATATACAGATTATATTCTAAAGATGAGTGGTAAAGATGAGGGACCAACCAATGGAAAAGACGAGTTCGTAATTGATCCAGCAGTCGCAGTTGCCATGGCAGCACCCGGAACCATCTTTGGTATTTCATATCTTGTTATTGCACTCGTAGTCGTTTGTATTATGCTGTTTGTGTACTATGTGTATTACCAGGAAGAAAACTATACTCAGCGCAAGGTCGCAATCAATATTGATGATAACAAGTGGTCCAAAGTTGCCGCAGGGATGACATTTGGACCTCAAAAGTAAATAATGTTATCTGTTGAGTGTTGATATTAAAGTAAACTAAACACCAATATTTTTTTGTAAATTACAATCCGCGCTAACGTATATAATCTTACCACGAGTACAAGTCGATGTCGGGTCTACTTGATGTGAAGGGCCTACTCGGTATCATTGTTTTATTATTAATACTTGTAATATATCGTTACAATGTTGAGGAATTCCGGGCATGTGGCGGCTGTCGAGGCGGGGATATTCCACCGGGAGGCATAACGCGATTAAACCCATTTCTACCGCCGTTTTCAACCACGCCGTGCATTGATGATATTTATATTATTAACGCCGATACCGGCGTACAGCTTGGAACGGGAGTTGGACCACTGACGCATCTTAATACCCCCGACCATGTTGTACTAACTAATTAGGTGTCCACAGATAAGTATAAAATAAAAAAATATACGCTAGAATATATACGATAGAATATAAATATTATGGGTCTTGGATGTGAAGGTGCGGGTGAAGTTAATACGCCTCATGGCGGAGTCGCTCCGGCAGTTATAGCGGTTCAGGCCGCAACGGCTACATTACAAGGTATGCAGAAGGCATCTGCAGATGCTGCGCGTAGAGAGGCGAATACCATTCGCAAACCTCCCGCAGAAACCACTACAACCATGATAAAATATCTCATAATTGCAGTGATGGTTATAGTTATGATGATTGTAGTGTATATGATTACGAAAGAATCTCCTAAGCCTAATTATACTACCAGCTGGGGATAGTATGACCTCATCCGTGCGGATACGCAACCATATAACCTACGCGACCATACAACCTTACTTTAGCTTTTGCAATTCGCATACTAATTTATTTTTTATTTCTGTCGGTAACATGTTTAATACTCGCTGAACCGCCTGTATGGGGCGGTCGGCTAATAAATCGGAAAATTGTATTGTTACGAGTGCAACTTTTTTCATTTGAATAACCGCGCGTATATCGCGAACTAACATGTATATGTTGAATACCATATACAACGTTACTAGGTTAGACAAAACTAAAATGTAGTACATTTCGGCACAAATATGCGGCAGGATACAAGTACGCGACAATTATAGCACGCGCATTATTGTTGGATTATAGAATATATAGATCACACTAGACATTGTCGAAATTAAAATTCAAAGGGTTAATATAATTAATTTATTAAAAAAACTATACGCGTTAAAGTGAATACATATATAAACAAACAAGATGGCTGGACATAAGAGTAAGAGTGCAAGGGGCGGATTCGCCGGAGGCGCATCCCGCAAGGGAAGAAAGGGACCTAAGAAGTCTGCTGGACCTAAGTCGAAGGCTGGACCTAAGTCGAAGGCTCGCAAGAGCGCTTCTCGCAAGGGCAAGAGCAAGAGCAAGTCTCGCAAGAGCAAGGGCAAGAAGGGCCGCAAGTAATCAACGGCGCTACGATTGTCAAAAAACAAGTAAAGTAGATTAGAGGTAAAGTAGATTAGAGTTATAGTACGTGTAAGTGTATACATTTATCGACTGTAGAACTTTTTTTTGTCTGTTTAATCATTGCGCAATCTGCGTTTACTGTCACCTACTGTGGTTGCGCTGTCACCTGTCACCTGTCACCTGTCACCTGTACTGTTACCTGTACTGTCACCTGTCACCTGTACTGTTACCTGTACTGTCACCTGTACTGTTACCTGTACTGTCACCTGCGTCTGCAGATGCATCGTTATTTGCAGATGCTGCTCGATTTTCTTCGTCAAGTACTGGCTGATATAGTCTATTGATATAGAATGCCGTAAACTGATGAAGCACCGTGTGGCTTGGCATGTGAGTTATATCTTCCGGTAATATAGTAAACCCGTATCTTGCCCCTAATAACGCGCCAACTATTCCACAATTTGCGTCTGCGTCACCTCCTTGTAAGGCAACGGCATGGATGCACTTTAAAAAGTTTGGTTTTGATGTATTTGCCGTAGTTGCTCCAACTTCATCCGCGCGCGAAATAAGCTGCAGAGTAAATCCAATCAAATACAGAGCCTTTTCGATTGAGTTTGTATCTGTTGATAAGTCAAACGACGATAGGGACTTTGTAAATCCGGTGTTTATTAATTTAGTGACTGCGGTTTGTGTAGTTTGTGCATCCATACCGGCGTATTTTGCAGCTTCATCCATTACATCTGCGATTGGTATCCCACATATAAGTTTGTTTATCGCAACGGCATAATATACGCTGGCCGCAACGCATAATGGATCTGGATGCGTTAGTTTGCAGAATTGAGCTGCGATCTCGGGAGGATTATGTGTACTTCCCGCAAAACATATATATGAGATTGGAAAGTTCGTGCGCATAGAGCCTGCGCTAGACTTGTTTAGCTCCGCAGCCACCGTATATGGATTTTCAAGATATCCTGGGGTCTTTAGTATTTCTGCAAATAACGCCGATGGAGTTTTCGGATGATCATATCCGGTTTGTACTAACCCTCGTTCGAGCCAATATCTAAACTTAAATACAACATCCTTTGCATTGAAATGCATATTATTTTCGATAAGTGACGCCATGCATAGAATAGTAATGTCAGTATCGTCCGTCCAATCATTTGGCAAAACTCCCCGAATAGATTCCTCATAGGGATATTCGTGCACATGACCGCGCTTCTTATATTCATACGGTAGCCCGTACGCGTCACCAAATGCATGGCCAAATAGCATGGCTGCTATTTTACTTGCTACCGAATCTGGCGAAAAATTACGACAATAATCAGTCATCGGTTGTGACTAGATTATGTAACCCGAGTATATTACCTAATGTATTATCACTTCAAATTATAAATGCAAGTATATAAGCACACGATATATCTATAATGTTACCGGGCAATATGATTAGTCGCAATGATACAAGCTTTCCTATGATGATAACGGAAGAACTAAAGAACTTAAGTAGTAGACTACATCAGCAACGTGTAGATAATGGTGACCGTACAGGTGTAGGCGATGACGGCAGCAATGACGGTAGCGACGGCAGTGGTGTATGCGTTGATGTTATCAGCGGTATCGAATTTCCGTTTTTACTATACTATCAGAATATGGCTCGTCATTATATGCGAATGAACATATCATCGAGAGGTTTGTTGGTTCATCACGAGATGGGACTTGGAAAATCTATTCTTGCAGTTGCAATTGCAATCGACCACATGTCAAGTAGGCAACCTATTATTCTCCTCACAAAATCACTTACGGAAAATATGCGAGGTAGTATTGTAAAATATGTTAAAATGCGGAGCGTAGACGATAAAGAGTGGCCAATTGGTATGCTTGATGAAGGCAGTCTTCAGTCTTGGATTGACTCAAACTTTAGCTTTGTATCGATGAATGCATCAAACATGATTAAGCAAGTTGATGAAGCTGCGGCAGGTGAAGTATTCGAAATTGAGTTTGAGCGACGCTTAGAATCTGTAAACAGTGCATTGCGGTCACAAAACTTAGATGGTAAAATATTAATTGTAGACGAAGCGCATAACCTGTTTCGCGCCATCACCAACGGTAGTAAAAATGGAATGCAGTTATATGACCTGGTATGTAAATCTACCGACCTGAAGATTGTATTTTTAACCGGAACGCCAATTTCAAATAATCCGTTTGAGCTAGTTCCGTGTTTTAATATGCTTGGCGGCGTGAGCAAGCTCAATGCAACTACCGGTAACGTCCTGCCTATTGACTACAACGAGTTTCAAAGGCTTTATATTTCTGAGAACGGTTCAATTGCAAACCGCGGATACTTTCAAAACCGTATTGTTGGACTTGTGTCCTCAGTCAGATACACTGATACGATTGGAGAAAAATATAAAAGTATTTTGGATGCAGCTGCTAGTGTAGCTGTAACATCTAAACCCACAGCTGCGGGTGTAGCCGCAACTACAATACCCACCGCCAAACCAGCGAGGCCTCCGGTTGAGTTTCCCCATCGTAATGACATTATTGTAGAGCACGTTGTAATGGAGCCACGGCAACTAGTAAACTATGAGCTTGCACGTGATCGTGAACGTGAAGAGGGCAAAAAGAATCTTGGATCGACAAAAGCTCCGCTGACAAAGCCAAAATCCCGAGGTACAAGTACATATCGTGTCAAGTCGCGCCAATTGAGTAACTACGATCCTGGTGTCTCGAGCCCAAAGTTTGTAAAGATGTTAGAAAACATCACCGCTAGACCCGGATTAACGCTGGTATATTCGCAGTTTGTAGCAAGTGGATTAACGCCATTTGCACAGTATTTAGAAGAAAATGGGTGGTCATCATATGACGGCGGCAACAGTGGAGGGTATGGCGAGTATAGTGGAGGGTATAGTGGTAGGTATAGTGGAGGGTATAGTGGAGGGTATAGTGGTAGGTGTATTACCGAAGGTTCGGCAATATCGGGTGCATTGGACTTTATTGATGAGTTATATGGATCAGCCGATTATACTAAGTACGATAAGGATGAGGTCATCCAAACAAGAGAAGAAGAAAGGGGTATTATAGCGACTTCTGCTGCGGCTTCTGCTGCGACTTCTGCTGCCGCTGCTGCCGCTGCTGAAATGGTCGCTGCTGAAATGGTCGCTGCTGAAATGGTCGCTGCTGAAATGTCGGCCATTGTTGCTGCGGGTCCGGGTAAGCATGACAATGATGATAGATATAACATTACTGATAGTTGGACTGGCGGTGGCGCCAATAGTGGCGATACCGCTACCAAAACAAGTAAAAAATACCTTATCATTTCCGGCGACGTGAAGATGGAGCAGCGCAGTGCCATTACTGCGTTATTCAATAGTAAAGAGAATGCTCACGGTGAACTATGTAGTTTACTGCTAGTATCCAGCACTGGCGCTGAGGGGCTTGACTTGAAACGGTTACGGTATATTCATATTATGGAGCCGTACTGGAACTGGGGTCGTATTGAACAAATCATTGCCCGCGGCGTTCGTACAAACTCTCATATTGACTTACCCGCGGACGAAAAGAATGTGACGCCTTACGTTTACCTTGCAGTTAAGCCGACGAGCGAGAAGACGAGTGAGAAGATGAGTGAGTTGACAGGAACTGCAGCTACACGCGCAAATGAACTGTCCACTGACGTTGACCTGTACACTGAATCAATTCGTTCAAATATCACAAACGAGAGCTTTATTCAGGCGATGGCGGAAGTTTCAATCGAGTGTATGGTCTTGCGGGACGATTGCCGCACGTGTGCTCCAACCGGTAACCCGCTATATTCTGACGATCCGGCAATTGATATAATTGCACAAGATCCATGCATACCAATGGAAACTGTCGAGCAGGAAGTAAAATCGGTGATAGTAGACGACGTCGAATACTACTACAACTCATCTGACAGCGTATTTGGTATTAGTGCATATCGACATGACAAAAAACTAGATGCTTATACGCGTATTGAAGAATCCGAGCCGCTATTTGATAAGATACTTGAAGCCACTGGTGTTGTTTTAGCTATGATGTAGTGTAGCCTACTCAACAACAGATACTACCGAATACATATGCGGTGCATACTGACCTTTTTTTGTTCTAAAGTTGACACTCCAGTTAATAGAGGGCGTAATTTTATATTTTATTGTTATTCCATGAACTTGCGACAAATTAATACTCAATCTAAGTGAATTATTACCCTGTATGCAAACTGGATTTACTTCAAACGGAAAACCCGATTTTAATATGTTTACGTTACCCTGCACGTTACCACCTATAGTCTGTTTATACATTTTGAAATCGGTACAGTCTACTAATCCTGTGCTACACAGCGTTCCAGCATTATCTACTTGTATTAACTCTTGTAACTTGGATACTGTTGAAATATACCATATACCAGATACAGCATATGTATAATCGGGATTAAAGTCCATATTTGCAAACGGTATGATAGTAAGTCCTGTTTGTGGTGTTCTTATGAATCTTGTATATTCATGTGTATATGTGAACGGGTGGTTTATTAATCGACGATGAAATGCGTGGGCTAATCTAGGAGACCATAGGTTGTATTTGTTATGTAAATACAATAGACGTTGTTTGACTAACCGATAAAACTTACTAGACACCCTAGATAAAACATGTAATAGCTTTGGGCTACCAATACCACCAACGTCATATACACATAATTTCGCGAATTCAAACAACTCGTATTCCATTGTTACTATGCTTAGATACTATAATATACTCAACCATATTCAGTTTTAGTGTACCTTAACACCTACCTTAACACCTACCTTAACACTTATCTTAACACTTACCTAAACACTTATCTTAACACTTACCTTAACTTACACTATTCGTACTTACCTAAATCTGCCTCCCAGCGTTGCAAGTCGGATTTGTTTTTTACGATTGAAAAGAGGTACATCGCGCGCGGGTCGGGAGAAACGTACACTGAAAGTGTATCTTCATCTACTGGTTTATATGTGTATTTTAAGTCTAGTCGAATTCCGATGATTGAGTCTCTAACAAACAGAAAATCATTTGAAATTGCATATATTTTCTCTCCCTGAACAATCTGTTCTGCGAAATTTGACATTATCGCAATCTGAATATCGGTCGGATGTAATAACGGGTATAGTGTTAGAGGGTTTATGTCGAGAGGGATTCCGACGTCTAATAAGTATGGACCGTCACTACCGTTATTGCCACCGCCATCGCCGTCACCACCTTCCATGCCACTATCCACATTGTGAGAATTAATTGCAACGGGAGTATCTCCTACATATAAAGCAACGGCGCATGATGGGACTTTTGAAATCAATGTTATACCGGCTAGAGCAACAACGCAGTTTTCAAACCGGTTGGTGTTGCCACCTAACTCGCCACCGCCCAAGTTTACAAGTGGGACAACACCATGGTTTCCGACGTGTAAATCGTTTACGCTTATGAATTTGCGCGCGGTATATTCGTATTTTATTGGGTGATTAATCAACCGTGCATGATAGGCACGAGCCACTCGAGGTGCCCACTTGTTGTATATTTGTCGATATAAGTGTATTCTATTTTTTACAAACCGGTTACAGTCTTTACATACTAGCGCAAGTTTGGCGAGAATTGCAGGACCTACTATAGCTCCATCTGCCACAACGCGGGTATATTGGATTAATACACTTCGACAAAGTACATTGCTCATTGTATAGTTAGCTTACGTTGTTTGTTTTAAATACAAAAAATACGGTTGATTGTGTGTTGAATGTGCACGGTTTGTGTTGAATGTATTGAATGTACGGTCTATGTGTTGAATGTACGGTCTATGTGTTGAATGTACACAGTGCACTAACTATGAGTTACTGTAATATAGTTTGTAATTGAGTCTTTGATTCCCGTAAACCTAATAGGGAGGGCAAAACGTTTTTGTGCGACTACCATTGTTGCACTATTGACATTGAAGTTTTTATCATCCTGTTGTGAGGGTAAGTTAATACCGCCTCCGATCTGTCCGTCAATTGCAATTTCAAATTGGTATCTGGGACTTGCGGTTGGTGCTGACGTATTAACTACATTTGTGATAAAGTGACCCGCCGGACTGTTTAATATTGCCTGTAGGTCTTGGTTTGCTATAGTTCCAGTTGGAGGGGGAAACGTAATCAGTCCATTAAATCCCGTGATAAATACGGCAACTCCTGCGACCGGAAATACTGGAAGTGGAATTTGTCCGGTGTCAGGCGCAACATTTCGATTCTGGAAGATTGCCGGCGGCGTGTACAATAGCAAGGCGTCTCGACCATCCAACGAAGACGTAATCCTGAAACGTGCAGGGTTTGTGCCGGGCGCAATCATTTGGATTTGATATGTTTCCGAATGCAGGTTCACAGGCAATGAAGATCCCGTGAGCGACTGAGGAACAAGAAATCGCAGCTGAATTTCACTTAATGATGTAATTGGGCGAGGTAGGAAAAACGACTGTTTGATGGGGGTCAATTTCACCGCGTTTGAGTTTAACTCGTCGATTTGCATTTCGAATGTATATGAGTTATTGTTTCCCGTTTTGACAGACTGTGCAAATGGAAGGTTTGTAACCTGAATGTACATGCGACGGTAAAAGAAGATATCGGGTGAATTTGGCGTGTATGTGAGTGAAGGGTAGTTAGTATTATCTGTCTGCGTTCGTGGGTTAGTAACGCGCGGAAAGTAAAAATTACCAATATGAAGCTGAATAATATTTGACAGCGGATTGTTATTATTCAATGGTGAAATGTCAAAAGATATCAGGCCATTTGGTAGATCAGAACCAGACGTACTACGATATACAGAGTCAAAATACAATTCAACATCCTCAAATCCAATTACTGGATTGGCAGCTCCATTTGACGCAACTCCTCCCGAATTTGCCCCCAGTGCATTGGGTGCCTGTTGAGAAAACTGAAATGATATGTCCTGCGTTCCGCCTTGTTTTAGCATCTCTCGCTTCATTATTTCGTGCATGTCGATATCATTACATCGTGGCTGGCGACTAGTGACCGGACCCCGCATGCTCATGTTGTCACTGATGTCACAGTATATAATATACCGTGACGAGTTTCAAATGGTAAAAAATAGATTGTACAATGGTGGCTATTGAATGGTGGTTAGTAGCTTGGTTAGTAGGATAGTAGCCATGATAGCGGTTACTACCAATCGTTACGCCCCCACCACGGCTTTGCCTCTTCTTTTTCAAGTTCGTCGGTAAAATGATGTTTGTAAAAATGTGCATCCTTAACTGCGCGACCGTCCATCACAGCTTTGTCTCGGGTTCTGCGCCGGGCGATGTCCATAGCAACATTGTCCATTGATAGATCACGTTCACTCGGAGACACAATTGCAATCGGAGTATCGTAACCTGGCGCATTATATATATTCGGGCTATACGTTGTAACGTATGAATCATACTCTGCTTGCGATGGGCCATATGGATATGGCTCTGTAGTATCAATGCCATCTGCAGACACTAAGTTACTACCGTCATCTGCACCTGCACCTTTACCTGCATCTGCACTGTCACCTTTACCTGCACCGTCACCTGCACCTTCACCCGACCCACCTTCCGCAGTTTCTAGCGTAGAATATAGAACCGCAACATTTGCAAGGAGCACAATAATAACGGCTGCAGTAAATAGGTTTGTGCTTAATGCTAAAATCATGATAAACGTGATCACCACTAGTATTATGACAATGTTAGTAATCATTATTTTACTATATATATGTACATATAACTTTATATGAGGTATAATTCCTGTTTTACATATCGCAGTTTTTCTTTAGATCGTCTTCTGTAACGGTCTTTGCGTTGAATGGTGAGGCACTGTCCTTACTACCTTCCTTGTTACCTTCCTTACCACCTTCCTTGTTACCACCCTTACCACTATCCTTGCCATCCTTACTTTCCTTGTTACCATCCTTACTGCCATCCTTACTGCCATCATCAGTCTTAATGTTAACCAGGTTTTGTGTTCCCTTTTCAAGTTCTTTAAAGCTGCTATTAACCTTGTCAAATAACATCTTTAGTTTAGGGTGAGTCTTTTGTTGGCCGGCAAGCTTGCGATAATATTTGATGATAACGCGAAACTCTCGCATTACTTCGGGATCTGCGCCGCTCTGCTGCGATACATCGAGGATAAAGTTTTGCATGATGATTGTTGAATCTTTTGTCTGTACGAAATCGCGATAATATCCGGAAAACTGATCTTGAAGAAGACTTACAGACTCTCGGATTTTACCAAACGCTTTATTACATCTGGCAAGCTCGGGTGCCTTCTTTTGAATCTCCTCAATGTTACTCATAATAACCTCCACAAATTGCTCAACATCAACATCCGGGCTGACGGATTCTTGCCAGATTTTAAACGTTAGTTCATGCGCCTTGTGCAACACCGTCATAAAGAATCGAATGTTGTTTTCCGAAATATCGCTAAGTGTGAACAGATACTTGAAGTTCAAATTGGTGAATGGTAGAGGAAGAAACTCCGGTGAGGTCATGTTAGTGAGAAACTTGGGATTGAGTGCCGCAAGATCATTGATGCTTGACTTGTGTGGAATAAGGCGGTCGCATGTTAGGATGGCGCTGCGAGTGAGGTTCGATTTCTTTATGGCCTCGTAATGTTCTTCAAACTCCTTTTTAAGCGGTTCTTCAATGGTATTAAAGTTCCACTCATACTTATCCAAGTCCATCGTAAATACGCGATCAATCGCATTTTCCGTAATGTGCGCATTGATTTGTTCAAGGGCAGGTTGAAATTCGGACTTCGACTTTAAAAACGGTGCGTCTGCAAGGATTCCCAAGAGCTTCAAGTATTGTGCGCATAGTTTTTTGATCCTCTGATATTTTGGATAGCAAATGCTCAGATTCATAGAACCGGCACCAAGCATTTGGTTGAACATATCACCAATATCTTCGCCGTTCTCCCCCATTGGGATTTTTACCTTTCTTACTTTTACTCCTTTCATTAGGTTGCGGTTTACGGTTTGCGGCTAGTGCGTGTACGTTATTACGGTTACCGTTAACAAATATGGCCCCAGAGAATACCAGGTAATGTATATACTATATTCATGTATTGTCAAATTAAAAAATAGATTAACTGTGTTTGTGCCTTCTGTTATTCTAACATGCAAAGTTCGTACTCGATGCAACAGTTGTGAATATTAAGTACCTCGCTGTAAACGTCGTCTTTCTCCTTCTGGGAAGATTTACTGTAATGTGTACGTACACTGGAAATTAAGTCGAAAATAAACTCTTCTTGTGACGTTGGTGAACGTGCATTAATCTTTATGAACTCTGCCCGTGCGTCTGTAGTCATAAAGAATGACTCTTCTCGATTAATAATTTTTTCCGAATACATCTTAATAGTTGGGCCCATTTCAGTTATCACTGCACTTTCGCTGATGTTTCGCAACAGCGAAATACGTTTACGCAAACGGTCAAGATTTGATAGTTCGACCTCGCTTCGAGATTTCCTTTCCAGCCGCTTAATCAATTCAGATACTGATTTCTGATGATCGCGTATGATTTTATTTGCGCTCATTAGTAAACACCGTTAGTAGCTCTATATAGTATATGTTGATTTTTTCTAAATGTAATCAATAGTCGCTGGCGCTAATAGTCGCTGGTGCTAATAGTCGCTGGTGCTATTATTATCGATCCATGCGGCGAGCATTTTACGATCCGTTTCATCGTCGACAAGTGGAAGATTAATACCGTGTTCGTATGGCTGATCGCTTGCAATATTATCAGGCAGATCGTCCTGGAACGCTCTACCGGAATCCCCATAAGGATTGTCGACAACTGCGCTTGGTCGATGTGCAAATGGGTCATCGTTCACTGCGGTGCGGTGTTTTGGTACTCGAGTTTCATACGCACGCATGCGGTCTTGAATTTCTTTAGATTCATCATCGGCTTCATCCGCATCTTTACGAGGGATACGTTTTCCACCGTCGTCCGTTCCTTCCCATAACTGCTGAGCCCAATAGTTTGATAAGTCGGCGTCGTTACTTTCAACACCACCCGCAAATGCATTGCTTCTACCGGCAGTGCTACCCGTCGGCGCAACTCTACCTCGGTTTTTAAGATTTTTTATATTAGTGTCAAACAAAGTAGTAATCTCTTTCTTTCCAATATACGCCTTTCCCTTTGGCGATAGTAGAGCCGGTAAACGTGTCACTCCTAATCTCTTTAGTTCACCGACAAGCGCATCATCAAGATCACTGCCACCCACTTTTTCAATTCTAATCTTAATTCCCATGGCATTTATTTGTTTAATTGTCCGCGACATGTATTTTAGTATATCTATCGAATTTTCAGTGACGCTTACAATCAGCTTATAGGTTTTAACCATCGCGAGTATAGTATATATGCAATATATATATAATTGGAAAAAATAAGACGTACTTGTGTGTATCAAGATCACTATACATTGTAAATTCCAACACACTTAATCTGCTACCATACTCATCAACATACTCAATCTACTCAACATACTCATCAACCTACTCATCAACCTACTCACCAACCTACTCACCAACCTACTCAACCTACACGCTAACATACTCATCTACACACTCTTTTTTATGATGGCTAACTTATATATGATATCATCAATTACGGTTTTTAACAATACATTAATATCATCCGAGTATTTTATTTTTATATTTGCAACGCGATCCACCGAATCAATATGATATGTGATCGCAGGTATGTCAGGATACAAGTCGATTGTACCTCGCATGATAAGATTTGCTATAGTATGCGATTCCCCGTACAGTGATAGTGCATATTGCGAATCGTGTTCAGTTATTTCTTCAAGATTAATTGCATTTAATCTTTCGGTAATATTGTCGCACGTTTTTCTAATGAGATCCTCCGGTACAATAGTACCGTTGGTATTAAAACTTATCTTCCATACTCTAGGATCTGAATTATGCGAAGATTCACCAGTGTTTTCATATGGATTCATTTGCTCTACGTCGAGCGCGATAGATGTTGCATTGAATGCTACAGCATGCATACCAAATCCATCCTTGACTCCAGTCTCAACACCGACGCGAATATTTTTGATTGTAACACTGCGTTCAGGCTGAAGTGATAATAGTGTATGTGAGTTACCATATTTAAAGGTTCCACGTTGCGCACTGTTCTTGCTACTACTGTTCTTACCGCTACTGTTCTTACTACTGTTCTTACTCACACTATTCTTACCGCTAATCAATTCACTCGTCTTTACATCGATTACAATATGAGCAGCTTCGCCGTGGATCGAGAATACGGAATCTAATGGTATAGATTGGTCAACTGGGATCATGCGTAGTCGCTTAATAATCATTTCCGGGATAATATGCGGATCGTCAGTTTCAATATCGTTGTACTCGCAATACAGTGCTCGAACAGGCAACTCACATGATATTGTGCGCCGAATTGCATTTGCAATTGCGTTATTACAATTAAATAGCACAAATTCGCATCGATCAGACACCATACGAGGAACTAAATGTTTGTATTTACCGGGTACGTCAATAGTAAGCGGCGTAACTGACCAGTCCTTTACTCCTATGTTACCGGCGCGGGTCAGTTTCTTTACGGGTACTTTTGCTGTAGGTGTAGGTGCAGGTGCGGGTGTATGTGTAGGTGCAGATGCAGCTATGGGTGCAGTGTCAGCTATGGGTGCAGTTGCATCTATATTGTCTAGTGTAATGTCAGCTGTAGGTGTAGTGTCTAGTGTATCTGTAGTTGTAGCAACCGTCTTCTTTTTTGCACGTCCTGATCTGCTCATCGTTGATGTGGTATATAACTATAGACTAATATTCAATTGTGTGGTTTTTTAAAAAAAGATATATAAACTATCGTCGTTGTCTCTCGCGAGCCATCCACATAAGCATACCAGTAACAAGGAATATAGCAGGGATGTTTGAATTTCTCATAATCAGAGGGGGTGTATGTTATGTGACCAACGTACGATCACAGAACATACATATCATGTTCTCCAAATTTCCATGCGGTCTTCATACCCTCTTTAATAGTGGTTGAAAGCTCATCTAATTCTCGCATCCACTGTGAGGCGCCGGGAAATCTGTCAGTGGTAAGTTCCGACTGTAACAAATCCAATTCCGCTTGATACTTGCTGCGTTTCTCCGCGTATTCTTGCAGTGATTCTTCGGATTTACTATATTCCGTGAGTTTGAGAATATAATCATACGTTCCGTCTAAAATCGCCGCTTCGAGTTCATGATTCGGCGTATACAACGGCTTTTTCAATACCGAGCTAAACTTGTCGTATTTCTCAGTAGCCAACATTTCTTTCATCGTGCTTATTTTACACTTTGATAGTCGCAAATCCGACGTAATAAAGCGAATCAAGTTGTCGTAATATAGTATATTGCACCGTGCTAAACACATTTGGCGCTCAATTCTCTTTGCATAGTGTGTGGCGCGGACCGGAAACCACGTGTCGAATACCTCTTCATACCGCGTTAAGCTTTTTACGCCTCCATCGGCACCCATAAAGTTTAAGTGATCACACATACGTGAACGCAATCCAAAATATTCTTCTACCCCGGATGTAAATGGATAGTCGCCAAGCTCTTCAATAAGCTCCACTGCTCCAGGCTTAAGCGGGATATGAATTTCGATGGTGTAGTCGGTACTATGGTTTTTGACATCCAGAATGTCGAAATATACACCGGATAGCTTTGCTAGATTATCCATAAAGTTAGATGTCCAGTCGCGAAGAGGTAGTTCTGTAATGATTAGGGTGTCTGCAACACTGGACACAACCTTATACGTGCCGAAACTATACATCTTTCCGCGGATTGTCTTAAATGTGCCGGTCCATTTGAACGGCGCACCTTCGTATACACATGGTCGCATTGTAACGGTAGGTGCATTTGCGATAGTGATCTTATTTTTACAGTTTGTAATCACATCCTGAACATCTCGCGCCCATGTTGTGATCTTCCAGCCATGCGCTGGCATATCTGTGGATTCGCATACCGCGAGTGGAATAATAGGGATAAAGTACTTTGGCTCTCCGCGATTACCCTCGTCAAAGCTGAAATCCAGCAGACAATAGTCCAGTTTCGGAAATAGTAAATGTACAAGCCTGCTATTTAACTTACCGACAACATATCTCGGGGCCGATGCGTCATTGCCACCTTGCGATCGCGTTCCAAAGTTTGACATCGGGATTAGAATGGGTAACTGTTTGCCCCCGGGTCCAATAAAACCTTTGCCAGTGATACTCTTACATAGAGACTCTTCACCGTGATGGTAGTTTTTCTTTTCTGTGATAAATCCTGCCAACACTGCAACTTTTTTGCCGGTGTTTGACGTTTTGAATGCGAGCATGAGACCGTCTAGGATCTTACGACCCGCCTGGTTTTGCCCATCGATAATATGGTCAAGCTTTCGTTCAATATTATCCTTTTGATACATGTTTGTGTCCCAGCGAAGATGTTCTGTGCAAGACATTGACTTTTGGGTAAATTGCGCAAGAACGCGTTCGGGCGATGGAACAACGGTTGGCTGCGAGAGTTCTAATTTTCTCAAGTCCGGATTACTTCCAAAGTAGATATTAAACGCTTCCGTTGTGTCGGTATCAACCGTATACGTGATAATTGTATTGTAAAAGTCCTTCATCATAGCAATAGACTCTTCTCGTTCATGCGTTCCTAGACCCTTGTAGTATCGGATATTGAAATTTTGCACGTTTGGTTTAGGAACAGTTATTGTACCTATAGCTGCGGCGTCCAGTACGGTAGGTACAATACGAACCTTGTTACTGGCTTTACTGGCTTTGCCGACTTTACCGTGACTACTAACCTTACTACCGTATTTGCCGGCGTTTGATCCGGAGAGTTCCCCGTGATCGATCCATCGATCATATTCCGGTTCACTATAGAACTGTAATACAACTCCACCTTTTGCCGGATATGCTCGGATGATTGGAGTGCAAAACCACTGCACGTAGCCTGCAGATAATAGATTTGGCCACCAATACTCAAACATAGAGAGTATACTGCCGAGAATGTTACCCTTTCCATCTAAATCCTGATCGACTGCAACACAAACCTTGCCATAGCGAAGTTCTTTCATTTCTTTTGCATATGTTGGTGATCCGGGTATGTACTTATACGAACTACATAGCCCCGACGAGTCGCAAAACCGCTTAAAGAATATATTTTCCTCGAGTTGTTTTGTCTTTGTAATGTATTGGGTGTCGCCAAGTTGCTTTACTGACGATTTTGTACGCGCGTTCATAATAACGCCCTTTGTGCTGATAAGGCCAATATGTTTAAATCCGTGAGTATTTGCAATTGCAGATTCAAGATTCCCCATTGCACTGTTTCCCTCAACGGGAATCAAAATACATCTGGAACTTTCTTTCGTGCCTGCACTATCTGCACCGTGATACTCTCTAGAGTTTGCTACGGCACGCTTTCTACCCGTAGCGGTAGGTTGCTTATCAAATACTTGCTGGGATAGAATTTCTGTGAATCCTGTGATCAGCCGTTTAATAACCGCTGGAGGAAATTTGTGTGTGAATCGCTTGGAATCATAGTCCAGTTCATCTTTACGCTGACCGGTCCATGACGGATTCGGAATCTTTGCGTTCAACACAATACAAATGTTACTTGACACCTGAGACGGTGTGAATTTTAAGTCTTTGTTGTTAAACAGCGTGTTGATTTTTGTCTTTACTTCACTCTGAATCGTATCAACGATGTATTTTGTGTGTTTTCCGGACTTTACTACAACGCCATTCACGTTTGATATTTCGCGACTGTCGCGAGTAAACACGATTGTGATGTCCCATGGATATGGTACGGGGTTTACGGCCTTTACGGCCTTTCCACTCGACTTTACACTCGACTTTACAGCCTTTACGCCACTAGGTTTCATTACGCATGTAATTTGTGGACTGTCTGGAAACATAAGCGTTGCGATGTCTGCGCTTGATTTAGTCGAGATTACCTTGCCATTAAACAAAATTCGACATTTCGGGGACGTAAAGTGAGCATATGCAGCCGCAAAGTGCATGCGTGTGTGAAATAAACCTCTTAATGTTTCTTCATCTGCGGGAAGGAGTTTAGGGGTCGCGTTGGATGTGTTACCACCTGCAGTGTCTGTAGTGTCTGCACCAGCTGCAGTGCCACCATACCCAAAATGCACATAATCTGGAGTAAATGTAAGACGCGTAAACGGCGATTTAGTGTACTTTGTGATCACCGGGTCTTCGCATTTTGACATACCATCTCGCCACGTTTGCTTAAACTTTAGCTTACGCACGGGATCGACTGTCTCCAACGTAAATACGGTTGACATGCAGTTTGCGATCTTTGCGCCAACTCCGTTTGTACCTCCGATGATTGAATCCTCGGTTTTTACGCGGTTTGATCCTTGAAATAGCGTTCCAAAGATAAACGTTGGCACATATGTTGTCTTACCAAAGTGCTCGCTTGCAGTCTTATGAACTACGACTTCTATGCCGGGCCCGTTGTTAAATACTGAAATTACGCCGTCGGTATAATCTAACGAGATTTCCGTCACAGGGGTATCTGTTGATTGCATTCTTACTAGATGATCAAGTGCATTAACGACAGTTTCGTCTACAATCTTCCATAGTGCGGGAGGATAGCTTACTGTACATATACCTACACCTACCACAAACTCCGTGAAATCCATTACTTTGGAGCTTCCTGCGGCCCAGTCTTTTTCCTTTACGCTTTCTTCATTTGTTGTAAATTTGTACTTTTCTTCTATAGATACACTCTTTGAACTCCCTGCACTCTCTACACTCTCTGCACCTGCTGCAATCTTTGAACTCTCTGCACTCTCTACACTTGCTGCAATCTCTGCACTCTTTGAACTCATGGTACAGGGTGTGTATGTGCACAGGTTGATAATTAACACTATCGTATATTCAAATTTAATATAGCGTGATAGGTTTCTTACAATTTAATTTAATGGTTTTGTATTTTGTATTTATTTTATTTATTTTCTTTTTGGTGCATTTATATAGTTAAGACAAGCACGCTCAATGGAGTCTGTACAAAAATTTGCTGAAAGCACCGTTGGTGCATACCCTCTGATTGCTCTTGGAGCTCTCGTGTTTCTTGTAATTTTGGCGCTGTACCTCATAATTACATGCTCTAAGCAGGGATTTATGCCCAGCTCCACGCTTCGCTACCAGAAGCTTGACGGACTCGGTTTCGAAGGATTGGCTGGAGGAGTTCCTGCAGGCGGCCCCAACGCCGGCCCGGTTCAAGGAAGTGCTGCCTGGAATATTCTTAACTCGGATGCATTCGCGTGCGATCAGCGCGGAGCGCCGAACGATGACGCCTGGGCCTGGATGAACAAGCAAAGTGCTGCTGTCGAGACCGCCGTCGGCGGACGCCCGAAGACCGAAAGCGACTTTACTAAACTGCTCGCTGGACAATAAGTTGACATAACGTG